>OMGS01000318.1_pt1 | contig 33390 bp, 28 predicted proteins | sample 1646081 | NCBI WGS metagenome assembly OMGS01 (sample SAMN05578591, study PRJEB25193) | human gut metagenome | biome: Human Microbiome; feature: human-associated habitat; material: feces | host: Homo sapiens | place: USA:Birmingham | reverse complement strand
TCCCGTCAAATAAGAGGTCAGCAAAAGCTGAAATTAGATGCGTCTGCCCTGGCCTCCAGCAGCCCTGTTCTTGACATGCGTAAAAAGAGCCCCTACAAGTGGGGCGACGCGCTCGTAGCTCAGTTGGATAGAGCGATAGCCTCCTAAGCTGTAGGCCGCAGGTTCGATTCCTGCCGGGCGCACCAGTCATGAACGCAGGCAGTTGCATTTTTGCGGCTGCCTGTTTTTTTATACGGCCGGCAATTCAAGCGTCGGAAAAGGGAACACTCATGGCGCATACCGAAATCCGGCTTTATTGCTTTATCTTCTGCGTCGTTGTGGCCTGCTGTTTGCCTCCTCTGGCGGTCTGGAGCCGGACCGATAAGCCAGCCAACATTGAGGATGCACACACTTTTGAACATCTCTGGCAGGCCACGCCCGCCGATCAGCGGCGTGCCCTGCCCAACAACAGCGCCCCACCGGAACGACGTCTGCCGCGTATGCAGTTGCCGCCCCTGCCGCCTCAGGAAAAGGGGAGCATTCGGCGGGTGATGCTGCCTGAGGGTGTGAAGGCCGTGGCATTGACATTTGATCTCTGCGAACTGGCAACAACCACCACGGGCTACGACGCGGACGCCATCAATTTCCTGCGGCGCGAGCATATCCCGGCCACGCTGTTCATGGGCGGCAAATGGATGCGCACCCATGCGGAGCGCGCCAAGCAGGTCATGGCCGACCCTCTGTTCGAGATCGGCAACCATGCCTGGTCGCACGGTAATTTCGGGATTATGGATCCGCAAAACATGCGCGATTAGGCTCTCTGGACGCAGGCGGAATATGAAATTCTGCGCGGGGAAATCCTCCGGGGCGCAGCGGAAAAAGGCGCATCCTTGCCGGACATCGCCGCTGTACCGAATTTGTTTCGCCTGCCGTACGGGCGCTGTACGGATCAGGCCCTGACACTTCTGGCCCATCTGGGGCTGCAGGTCATCCAATGGGATGTGGTGGCTGAGGTCATGGCGGATAACAGCCGCCCAGAACTGGCTGCGGATGTGGCACGCCGGGTGCGTCCCGGTTCCATTCTTCTCTTTCATGCCAATCGCGTGCCCAAGGGCACAGCGGCCTTGTTGTCAGGTGTGGTGCGTGAATTACGCGGCAGAGGATATCATTTCGTGACTGCGGGAAAGCTGTTGGCCATGGGGCAGCCTTGGCGCACGCGAGACGGTTACTTTAACAAACCCGGCGACAATAAGGCTCTGGACACTCGCTTTGGCGTGGACGGCACTGGTCGGAGGCCATCCGCCAAAGAAATAGCGGAGTAGTCCTTCCCTGGACTCTCAGTTACTCTCTGAAAGCCTTCTGCTCCTTTCCCTTAGGGGATATTGTCTCCGCTTTTCCCCAACGCCATCTCTTCTTCGGCTGTGCGTATTTCTTTCTGCCACTGGCATCCAGCCCGGCAAGCACAGGCACCAGCCGCACTGATTCCTTCTTCACGGACCAGCAAGGCCATTATTCGAGCGTGTCGATCCAATCCCATGGAAAGGATCTAAATGACACTCCCGGACTGGAATATTTGCTATGCAGCATAGCGCGCGGCCACGCCGTATTTCTTCCTGTTTCGAGACGTTAATACCCCAGTACCTCATAATCATAGGCTGACAAGACTGGTACATGTGCCTTCAGATGCAACAGCAAGCGAAGCGTGTTTATCTTATAATTTATATAAAATTTGAAATAAATAACTATATAAATTATATATAGCTTTCTAAATAACTAGTTTATCAAAATCGCTCAAAAAATAGTCATGCGGCCAAAGAATGATGATTTTTTTCCCGCAGATTGCCCCTTTGAAAGGCGTTAGCCTATAGCGATAATTTTTGATGCCGATAGGATTAGAAAATGTTTTTATGAGTATGATCTGAGTAAAAAGCTATACTTTGACGTGGGATGGACTTTTGGCCAGCCGGATATTTTTGGGGTGTCCCGCTTAACCTGACCGCCATGCGCTATGGCGGTCAAAGGCAGATATGGAGTGGAAAAGGGATGCTTTTACACAAACCCGGACACGATCCGAGTTCACTGTACGCAATATAGCTGTGTGGTTATGCGGCTACTGTGAGGGGGGAATAATAGCCGCTATATTCAGGAGAAAATATTTTTTGCCGTCCATGCCTGAAAAATATGCTGTATATTTCTCAGGTGTTCTTTAATGCGCTATCCGAAAGAGGTAAAACATCATGTGGAGGTCATTACGGGTTCATTACAAGCTTCTGGCTTGTAATGCGGTTTGCGTTGCGTTTATCGTCACGCTGGTCTGCATAGCCATGTCCGGCTTGCAGCAAATGCCGGGACAGTCCACATCCCAGGCCGACAACGTGTTTTGGCTCTGGGGTTGGGCCGCTGTATTTTGCGTTTGTGTGCTGCTCATGGGATTTTGGGTGGGCATGGATATCGGCAGACCCATCCAGCGCGGCAAAACTTTTGCCCGGACGCTGGCCTCTGGAAATTTTGAAGCCCGCTGGCAGGAGATGGCCGATAGCGAGCTGGGGGACATGGCCAAAGATCTGAATCAGGCACTCGACATCGTACTGGATCAGTCCTCACAATACAGGGATATCCTCAACTCTCTGCCCAATCCTCTGGCGACGTTGGACAGTAACCGCAATTTCACTTTTGTGAACACAGCGGCCGAAAAGCAGTTCGGCATGCTCTGCACGGATCTGCTGGGCAAACAGTGCTCCACCTGGGGAGCGGCCGTCTGCAACACCGAGCACTGCGCTTTGGAATGTTATCTACGCGGCATTAAGGATGTGGTTTTTCACCAGCCCGGCATGGGGACGCTCAAAGCCATGGTGGTGCCTTTGAACAACCGCCTGGGCGAGCATATCGGTTTTATCGACATGGTTTTTGACATTACGGAAGAATATAACAACCGCCAGCGAATCGCGGCGCTGCACGACACCATCGCCGACTCCGCCCATGATGCGCAGGATATCGCCCAACGCCAATCCTCGCTTTTCGATACCGTCATTGCCCAGCTTGCCACCACTTCAGGCATAGCGCGCGAGCAGGATGAAGCCTCCACCCGGACCGTCAGCGAGGTGGAGGAGATGAGCGCCGCCATGACTCATATCGCTGAGCGGGCGGCGGACGCCACGCACAACGCACAGGCTTCGGAGGAGGAAGCGGAGCGCGGTGCGGTTATGGTGGAACAGGCCATTGAGGGCATTCGACGGCTTACGGCGCAAACCAACACGCTGGCGAGCACCATGGAACAGTTGAACGAACACGCCTTCAACGTCAGCCGTGTGATCACACTCATTGAGGACATTGCGGACCAGACCAACTTATTAGCACTGAACGCGGCCATTGAAGCGGCGCGGGCCGGAGAGGCCGGTCGGGGTTTTGCCGTGGTGGCCGATGAGGTGCGCAAACTGGCGGAAAAAACCATGCAGGCCACCGGGGACGTGGCGCGGGCCATCAAGGCCATCCAGTCCAGCGCGCAGACAAGTTCACAGGCCACGGGTCAGGCGGTGGAGCTTTCCACGGAATCGGAGGAATTCATCAGCAAGTTTGGTGAAATCCTCAACCGCATTCTGGAAGTGGCCCGCAAGACGGCTGTTGAAATCCATTCCATCGCGTCCGCCGCCGAAACACAGAGTTCCGTTACCGACAGCATCCGGGAGCGGATGCAGAGCCTGAACGCGGGCGCGCGGGAATCCGCATCCAACATGGCCCAGAGCGCGCAAGAGGTGCGCAAGTTGGGCGATCTTTCCCAGCAGCTCAGGCGTATTATTGATTCCATGCGCGATGAAAAACGCCGGGCCGAGCGCATTTCACTGGAAAGCCCCACGGAAGGCCATCTCCAATGTCAGGGACGGAAGGTGCGCCTTTTTGTGGTCAACATCAGCACTACCGGCATTTGCGTGCAGCATCTGGACCCCTTGCGGGTAAAACAGGATGAACAGGTGGAGATCGTAGTGGAGCAGTCGCCTTGGCATTTGCATGAGCAGGCCATCCTTGTCTGGAAGGATGACCAGTATTGCGGCCTGCAATGGGTGCAGCCTCTGACCCTTTCCACGGAGCAGATCAAGATGAACGCGGAGGCCTGCCCCCCGCTTAGTGAAGAAGCGAGCCGCTGATCCGGCGATGCCTGTCCCATGCTGCAGTTCACGAAAAACGGCTTGCCGCATGGGACAGGCGGCAACATGTTCAGGCCTTGACCACTACGCCTTGGGAGGGCGGAGGCAGGGCTTCTCGCTGAACTTTCCGTTGCGGGTCCAGCGCCCACTGGGCGGCGTCAAAGGCGAAGTCTTTATTTGAGCTGTTGGCTATTTGCCAGCGCACGCGCAGCCTTCCGAGATTTTCCGCCCGCCCGGCGACCCCGGCCGAAAGCATGGAAAATTGGGCATCGCTGTGCGGTATGGCTCCCGGAGGCGTCTGGCGGAAAAGCTGCTCCAGATGCACCCGGCTGTCGGCGGAAAAATTCACCCCCGGCACCAGCGGAGCGAGCCCCCGGCCGCCTTCGGTCCTGCCGGTGGCCGTGCGGCGCACCTGCCGCAGCAGAGCAGCGCCGCCGGGCATGGCCGCATTGAGCAGGCGCTTTTCAGCGCTGCCCAATTCATCGCCCCAGGAATTTTGTTTGGCGTCCGCCGTACGGATGGCCCAGACCACATTCTGAAAATCGGCGGCATAATCCGCATGTTGCCTGCCAGCCATGTGCAGCACTTTATAAAAGAGGCGGCGCAAACGGAAGTTGATCAGGCCGGCCATGGGCACAAAACGCATGGGTTCGCCTTCTGATGGGGCCGGGCGGTCCGGATCAAGGCAGTAGCCCTGGGCTTCAAATTGGAGCACTTCGCCGGGGTGGATCGTGATGACGCCGTTCACCGCACTGCGGACGTCGCCCACGCGGGCACGTGAAGCGACCGAAGGAACAGCGGGCTTGTTCTCTTTTGGGATGGGCGCTTTCCGGCCGGATGCCGCGTCCGCGCGTCCAGCAGACTGTTTGGGGGCGGCAGGGGCGGTTTTCTCAGCAGGCTTGGCTGCCAATCTGCCCTTTTGAGCGCCGTGGGCGGGTACTGTGCCCGTTTCCGGCGCGGCGGGTGGTTGGACGGCACTGTCTCCGGATACTTCCGTAGCGGCATTGCTCAGCCAACGGCTTTCTTCCGTATCTTCCGCCACATCTTCCGGTAGGGGGGAAGGCGCATCCCAGGTCGCGTCCGTGAATTCCTTAAAAATCTCCTTGGCTTCAGAGGAAGAATTCGGACTGTACGCCGCACCGGCATCAGTGGGCGGCAGGCCGGAGTCTGTCGTGCCGACCCCGGATTGCGTACGGGATACGCAGCCAGCGCCCGCCAGGGTGCCCAGGGTCATCCATAAAAAAGCGCGCCGATTCATATTTCCTCCTGCCTCAACACCATAAACGAACGATGTTGCCACGCACCGTTTGCAGACCGACTTTTTGCGAAAGATAGCCTCGGGGCACGGTTTTGTCCACGCGGTGAGCGCACGCCGCTCAAGGCTATCGCATTGACGGGGGCGCCTTGGATGTCTATTTAGAACATTAGCAAAGCTGTTTTTTATCTTTTATCCATGACAAGGCTTTCCATGACGTACACAGATATTTTTTTTGATCTGGACGGCACGCTGACGGATTCCAAGCCCGGCATCATCCGTTCCGTGGAGCATGCTTTGGATTTTTTTCATATTCATGTGCCGCCGGAACAGCTGATCCCCTTTATCGGACCGCCGCTACGCGATTCCTTTGCGCCTTTTTTCGACAATGACACAGCGCGCGTGGATCTGGCTATCCAAAAATACCGCGAATACTACAGCGTCAAAGGGATTTTTGAAAATAGCCTTTATGACGGCATTACGGACCTTTTGCTCGGGCTTCAGGCTCAGGGCCGCCGACTCTGCGTCGCCACCTCAAAGCCGGAACCCTTTGCCAGACGGGTTCTGGAGCATTTCCGGATCGACGGCTTTTTCTCCTTTGTGGCCGGGGCTGAACTGCACGGCCCGCGCAACAACAAAACGGAAGTCCTGCGCTATGCCTGTACACAGTTGGGTATTGAGGACATGAGTCCCTGCCTGATGGTCGGGGATCGCAAATACGACGTGCGCGGCGCGCATAACGTGGGCATGGCCTGCGCGGGCGTTTTATATGGCTACGGCCCGCGCGAGGAACTGACGGAAGCCCGTGCGGAGTATCTGTGCGCCAGCGTGGACGATCTGGAAAAGTTACTGCTGGCCGATGCGCCGGGAGCCTGAGCCGGAAACAGAATGAAAAAGCGTCCCGCTGTTTATAGACAGCGGGACGCATCATTTTTACGTTCGCGGGGTTAGAGCAATTTGCGCTTGAAATTATCGCTTAACGGCGGAGTAAATTGGCCTTGCGATAATTTCGCGGTGCGGATTTTCACGGAAAATCCGCACAGAGCGTTGAGACATTTTCAACATCAAAACGCTCTAAAAGGCTAACAGCCGATGTCCCAGTCCAGCCCGAAGGTATCGTGCAGAATACGCACGGCCAGCTCAACGTACTTTTCCTGGATCAGGATGGTAATCTTGATTTCCGAGGTGCTGATCATCAGGATATTGATGCCTTCCTGGGTCAGGGCCGCGAAAGCCCGCGCGGCCACACCGGAATGATTGCGCATGCCCACGCCGATGGCCGAAACCTTGGCCACGCTCACGTCATGCAGCACTTCGGAGGCTCCGGTCTTCCGGGCCACTTCGGTCATCAGTTCCAGGGTCTGCGGCAGATCCTTGCGGGAGATGGTGAAGGTCATGTCGGTATGGCCGTCTTGGCTGGTATTCTGGACGATCATATCCACCAGAACGCCTTTTTCAGAGAGCGGGCCGAATACCGCCGCAGCCATTCCCGGCACGTCGGGAAGATCGCGCAGGGTCACGCGGGCCTGGTCTTTGTCATAGGCAATGCCGGAAACAAGTACAGCTTCCATGCTGGAGTCCTCCTGGGTGACAAGAGTGCCGGGATCATCACTGAATGTGGAACGCACGCGTACAGGGACTTTGTATTTCTTGGCAAATTCCACGGAACGGATATGCAGAACCTTGGCCCCCATACTGGCCATTTCCAGCATTTCCTCATAGGCCACGCGGTCCATTTTGCGGGCAGTGGAGCAGATGTTGGGGTCCGTGGTGTAAACGCCGTCCACATCCGTATAGATTTCACATTCCGCCGAATCCAGAGAGGCTGCCAGAGCCACGGCCGAGGTGTCCGAACCGCCGCGGCCGAGGGTGGTAATGCGCCCGTCCTGGGTGCAGCCCTGGAAACCGGCCACCACCAGCACATCGTACTGGTCGAGGTAGTTGCGCAGGGTCTTGCTGTCAATGGCGAGAATGCGCGCACGGCCGAAATCGTCGTCCGTGGTGACGGGAATCTGCCCGCCCAGCAATGAACGGGCGCGGATTCCGGCATCTTTGAGCAGCATGGTGAAAAGGCTGATGGAAACCTGCTCGCCGGTGGAAACCAGCACATCGCATTCCGCCTTGTCCGGCGCGGGCGACCACTCATCGGCCAGGGCCAGCAGTTTATTGGTGTCCCCGGAGCGCGCCGAAAGCACGGCGACGACCTTGCTGCCGCGCTTGAGGCCGTCCTGCACCTTTTCACGCACCTGTTTCATGCACTCCAGAGTAGCCACGGAAGTGCCGCCGAATTTCTGTACGAGAATTTTCATGCCTGTATCCATTGTCCACGATTTGTTACAGTGTGCAGACGTTCCCTGCACATCGGGACTCATCCGTCGCCCTCCGGCCACTGCGCGCACAGGTCGCACAAAAGCTTCGCAGCGCTGGAACCGTAGGCTTGCAGCGTCAACAGGCGACTTTTTTCGCATGCCTTCAGCGAGATGTCCAGAATTTCTTCCGGCAGATCCGCCGGAGAAAGGTATTCGGCCCATTCCACCACGGTCAGGACGGCGGGATCTTCCAGACCGTCCAGAATTTCATCGGGCAGGCCGCCGATACTGCGGTACAGATCGCAGTGCAGTACTGCCGGTGTGGTGGGGTAGTGATTACAGAGTGTGAAGGAAGGGCTGGCTGTTTCCGCTTTGTCGCCGCCGGGCAAAGCCTGGACCAGCGCGCTGGTCAGAGTGGTTTTGCCGCTGCCCAGCGGACCGCGCAGCAGCAGCGCCCGCACGCCGGAGCCCGGCAGATGATCGGCCAGCCAGCGCCCCAGACGGCGCGTCTCTTCAAGATTGTCCAGTCTTATTCCGGCCACGGCAGCACCTCCCGTTCTGCCTGGCCCGGATTGCCGTGCGCGAAACGCGCCCGCACCCGAGGCAGGGTGTCGGCCAGTTCAGAGGCCCTGTTGCCGCGTTCCGGCCAGAAGGCGGCGCAGGCCCGTCCCGCCAAAGCATGCAAGGCCACGCCCAGACCCGCCGTACACAGACTGGGCCGGGCCGAGGCGTCGCCGAGTGCCAGCAGTCCGCCTAAGCAACCCGCCAGTACATCGCCCGAGCCGCCCATAGCCAGCTGGGGCACATCGTAGGGGCTGATCAGCAGAGGCGCGTCAGCTTGGCCGACGAGAGTGCCCGCGCCCTTCAGAACTATAACTCCCGCGCAACGAGTGCGAAGAGTGCTTAGAGCGACCGGTCTGTCGGCCTGGACAACGGCCGTGTCGCACGCCAGCAGGGCGGCGGCCTCGCCGGGATGCGGCGTCAGGATGTCACGGCTTGTTATCCGTTCCAGCAAATCCGGGCGGCGGCCCAGCAGTACCAGGGCGTCGGCGTCGAAAACCGTGGGCGGACGCCGGGGCATATCCAGCAGGGCGGCCAGGAAGCGGGCGGCATCCTCACCGCGCCCCATGCCGGGGCCCACGACCAGGGCCGTACAACGCGCGCAGAGTTCCCTGAACTCTTCGGACAGCGTGCCGGGCCATTGGCGCTCGCCGGGTTCGGTCAAGGCCAGAGTCATGATTTCCGGCCAGCCGCTTTTGATCTCCGGCAGCGATGCGGCAGGGGCCGCCGCCGTCACCAGACCGGCACCCGCGCGCAAGGCGGCCCGCGCAGCCAGGTGAGCCGCGCCGCTGAGTCCCGGCGCTCCGCCCAGCACCAGCACATGGCCGAAACTGTTTTTATAGCTGTTTTCCGGCAGCGCGGGCAGGGCGTTCAGGCAATGCCCGTCCAGGAGATATGCGCTGCAGGGGCTCGTGGCGCGCACCACAGCCGGAATGCCGATAGCGCGGACATGCAGGCGGCCGGTCCAGGGACGCGCCCAAGGCAGAACCAAACCGGGCTTGGCCGCCGCGAAGCTGACCGTGGCCGTGGCCTGGACCGCTAGGGGCGAAGGCCGCCCGCTCACGCCGTTAAGCCCGGAGGGAATATCCAGGGCCAGCACAAAGCAGGAGGGCGCAAGCCGGTTGATGCGTTCAATAACCTCCCGCAGGGCGGGCCTCAACTCACCGCTGAAGCCGGTGCCCAGTAGGCCGTCCACCATGATGGCCGGAGCCTCATGCCGGTCGTGCCAATCGTGGCGGCCCAGCGAAGAGAACGGCACCCCGGCGGCCCTGGCTATACGGATGTGTTTGGCGGTAACGCCTTTGTAAGCGCCCAGGGCCTTGGCGTGCAGTACCAGCGGCCGCGCTCCGGCATCCAACAGATGGCGGGCCAGGCAGGCGGCGTCGCCGCCGTTGTTGCCGCTGCCCATGAACAGCCAGACCGTCTGCCCGGCAAGTTTCGGGCAATAGGCGCGCAGCACGTCAAAGGCCGCCCGGGCCGCATTTTCCATCAGCATGACTTCCGGCAGGCCCAGCCGTATCGCCGCCGCGTCCCAGGCCCGCATTTCCTCGGGAAACGGCAAGGGGGGCAGAGCGTTCGGAAATTCGCGAAGACTGCGCATTATGCCTCCAGAATGACGACGGCCACCGCCACGCTGCGCTCATGACTGATAGAGAGACGACAGTGCCGGACGCCCAGGCTTTGGGCCCGCTCAAGGGCCTGATCCAGAAAGCGGAGCAGGGGTTCCCCGAGCGCAGTGCGACCCGTTTCAATCTGCCGGGGGCCGATGCCCTGGCTGAAGCCCGTGCCCAGAGCCTTGACCGCCGCTTCTTTGGCCGCAAAGCGCCCGGCGATGTAGGGCAGGGCCTGAGCGGGCAGGGCAGCCAGCTCCGCCGGGGTAAGAATTTTTTCCAGAAAGCGGCGTCCGAATTTGTCGTACACCTTGGCAAGGCGCGCCATTTCGGCAATATCGATGCCCAGTCCGACGATCATGACTCTACCCCCGGCAGTCTGCTTACCCGACGGTTGCCCGCTGAAAAAAATTAACATATACTATGATATTCAAGAACACTATTCTGACCCGTTCAAGGCCGGGACGTCAAGCGTGGCGCAAGGCCGGAGAACACAGGGAGAACAGCATACCATGAAATTGTGCATTGTCGGTACAGGCTATGTGGGACTGGTCAGCGCCGCCTGCTTTGCGGAAATGGGCAATACCGTGACCTGCGTGGACGTGAACCCCGCCGTGGTGGAAAAACTCAATGCCGGTTCCGTGCATATTTTTGAACCCGGCCTTGAGCCCATGGTGCAGCGCAGCCGCGCCGACGGCCGGTTGTCCTTCACCACCAGCCTTGAACAGGGCATTGCCGACGCGGACTGCGCCTTTATCTGCGTAGGCACGCCGCCGCAGCCGGACGGCTCCTGCGATCTGAGTTACGTGCGCCAGGTAGCCGCTGAAATCGGCCGTCATATGCAAAAGGAACTGGTGGTGGTGGACAAATCCACCGTGCCCGTGGGCACCGCCGACATGGTGCGCGGCATTATCGAGAAAGAACTGGCATCGCGCGGCCTGGACCTGCGGGTGGACGTGGTGTCCAATCCGGAATTCCTCAAGGAAGGCGACGCCATTTCGGACTTCATGAAACCGGACCGCGTGGTTCTGGGCACGGATTCCGAGCGGGCTGCTTCCATTATGCGCGAATTGTACGCTCCCTTTGCCCGTACCCGCGAAAAGCTCATCGTGATGCGCGTGCGCAGCGCGGAAATGACCAAATACGCCGCCAACTGCATGCTGGCGACCAAGATTTCCTTTATCAATGAAATCGCCACGATCTGCGAAAAGGTGGGAGCCGACGTGCGCGACGTGCGCACGGGCATCGGCTCTGACTCGCGCATCGGTTACCAGTTCATCTATCCGGGCGTGGGCTACGGCGGCTCCTGCTTCCCCAAGGACGTCAAAGCCCTGATCCAGACGGCGGAAAGCGCCGGGGTGGAGCCCATGCTGCTCAATGCCGTGGAAGCGGTCAACGCCCGGCAGAAAAAGCATATGGCCGAACGCATTCAGGACTATTTCGCGCCCCAGGGCGGCGTCAAAGGCAAAACCCTGGCGCTCTGGGGACTGGCTTTCAAGGCCAATACCGATGACATGCGCGAGGCGGCCTCCATCAGCATTGTGAACGCGCTGACCGCCGCGGGCATGAAGATCCGCGCTTTCGACCCTGTGGCCGCGGATAACGCGCGCCGTATTTTCAAGGATAATGCCCTGGTGGAGATTCTGGACGACCAGTACGGCGTTTGCCGGGATGCCCAGGCCCTGCTGGTGGTGACGGAGTGGAACCAGTTCCGCAATCCGGATTTTGACCGCGTCAAATCCCTGCTGACCGCGCCCCTGCTGTTTGACGGACGCAACCTCTATTCTCCCTCGGCCATGGCCGAGCGCGGCTTTGCCTATTTTTGCATCGGCCGCCCCACGGCGGCTGTGTAGCCCCTTATTCGATCAGAACGTGAGCGGCCGGGGCTGTGAAGTCCCGGCCGCTGCTCGTTTCATATCTCCTTACATGGTGCTGAAAGCCCACCACCAGGCCAGTACGGGCAGCGCAAGGGCCAACAGGCCAGCCGGAATCTGCGGCAGTGCGGGCCAACCGCGCCGTAAACGCCAGCCTTCAGCCAGGCCCAAAGCCAACCCGCAGACCAAGCCTGCCACATGGGCCGCGTAATCGGTATTTTCACCTTCCGTTCCCAGCATGGCCAGCAGGGCCGCGCCCGCCGCAATGGGCAGGACAGCCTTGCGTCGTTGCGCTTCGCGGCTGGCCATCAGACCGGCCAGAGCGCCCACCGACGCAAACAGGGCCGTGGAAAAGCCCAGGCTCACGACGGCCCGGGGTCGCAGGAGCACGGTCAGAGCGTTGCCCAGGATGCCGCCCAGCATTGTCAGCCAGACGGCCCGGCCCACACCGGTAAGGCGCGCCAGCAGGGCCAGAAAAAGCGTGCCGAAGGCCACATTGCCCCAGAGATGGCGCAGGTCGGCGTGCAGGGTCAGAGCCGTGGCCAGACGGTAGAATTGCCCGTAAACACGCACCAGCACGTTGTCCAGCACGCCGACACTGAACCAGGTTTGCGGCGGCGGCAGAAAATCCGGTGCGGGCCACCAGCCCATACGCAGGCCGTGCCAGAGGATCAGCGGCAAAAGGAAAAAGGCCGTTAGGCCGCCATAGGGATGCACGGGCAAAGGGGGCAGAGCAGAGGCAGACCCCCCGCGCTCGGCATCGAAATCCGTCACTTCCCTGAGCGCCGCCTGTTCCAGCAGAGGCGGCACATAGATGTATTCCCGTCCCTGAAACACGCTCAGCACATGCGGTATGCTGCAGGCGCTGAGCACAAGTCGCCAATCGCGCCGCTGGGTATAGTCGGCCAGGCCGGTAGGGCCGGTAATGTTGCGCCAGAAGGACGGCAGGCTGCCCGGCCTGCGCCGGACGGCCCAACGGCTTCGGGCATGAAGACGGAGTGGGGAAGGGGAGTATGCGGGCATTGATAAAAAAAGCCCCGACAGCGGACTGACGGGGCCTATTGCGACAGCCTAAAAAAACTAACCCTGCTTGCGCGCCGCGGGCTTGGTCACGGCACCCGAACGCAGGCAACGGGTACAAACGGTCAGGGTACGCACGCTGCCGTCCGGGAACTGATGACGCACGCGCTGCAAATTAGGGTTGAAGCGGCGTTTGGTCTTGATATTGGAATGGCTCACGAGATTGCCGACCTGGGGCTTTTTGCCGCAGAAATCGCATTCCTTGCTCATACAATCCTCCGTATATGCAAAAAACAGTTCACTTCAATGCGGCAAAACCGTGGCCCGGCGCTGTGACGACAACAGCATTCATTAGCGGGCATGACCGCGCGAAACGATTCTGTAGCGCATGGGGCGGAAAAAGGCAAGACTTTTCCTAAAAAGAAAAGCAAGCCCGCAACTATGCCGCCCCGCCGTTCAGGAAACGGTTCTGAAAAACCGTGGCGGGCATGGGCCGCCCGAAAAAGTAGCCCTGTATATAGTCCAACTTCATGGGACGCACCAGTTGCAGTTCTTCTTCCCGTTCCACGCCTTCCAGGCAGACCTTGATGTCCAGATCGTGGCAGAGTGCCACGACAAAGCGGATGAATGTGGCGTCAAAGCGGCTGTTGAGGATATCGCGCACAAAAGCGCGGTCAATTTTAACGGTATCGGCCGGGGAGGTCTTCAGCATGCTCAGCGAGGAATAGCCGGTGCCGAAATCATCCATGGCGATGCGGATGCCCAGGCTGCGGATTTTTCTGAAAATCTCCTGCAGGACCGCATTTTCGCGGATCATGCAGCTTTCGGTGAATTCCACTACCACATTGGCGGCATTGAGGCCGGTCTTTTCCAGGGTAGTTTTGATGAAGGGCAGCATATCGCTGGAAACGACCTGCAAGTAGGAAAGGTTGACGCTGATCACGAAATCCGGCCGCCATTGCGTCCATTCCTTGCACTGGCGCAGGGCCTCCTTGAAGACCCACTGGCCGAAAGGCACGATCAGGCCGCTGTGCTCCATGAGCGGAATAAATTCGGCAGGGGAAACCGCACCGTATTTTTTGCAGTTCCAGCGCGCCAGGGCCTCGGCGCCCACCAGGCGGCCTCCGATCGCCGTAACCTGCGGTTGATAGAAAAGCTCAAAGCCTTCAAACTGACATTCGATGCTCTCACGCAACAGCTCCGTAAGGTCCAGAGCGCGCTTCTGGTCCCTGCCGAGTTGCTTGTTGAAAAGAGTGATCCGGTTGCGCCCGTTCCGTTTGGAGCTGGCAAGAGCGCATAAGGCGGCCTGCAACAATTCTTCATGGCTCGAGGCGTCTTCAGGGTAGCGGACATAACCGGCGGAAAGCGGGCAGAAGTATTTTTTGCCGTCATATTCCTGCTGATAGCGAAAACTTTCGGCCACGGCGTCGTAGAGCTTCTGCGCGTCGTCCGAATCCTCGTAGAGGACGACGGCGAACACATCCCCGTCCAGGCGGTAAAGCGAGGCGGTTTCAGGCAGCATGACCTGGAGTTTCTGGGCAATAATCCGCAACACCTCGTCGCCGAACATCCGGTTGTGCAGGTCATTAATGTGCGTGAAGTTGTCCACGCCCAGCAGCATGAGGCGCAGAGGCGCGGACGGGCGGTTATGTATCGCCTCTGTGACGTCTTCTTCAAATTTTATCTTGTTGTGCAGGCCGGTAATATGGTCGATTTTATTTTTCTGGCCCAGATTGGTGATGAAACCGGCAAAAAGCGCCGGATCACCGTTTTCATCCCGTTCCAGATACCCTCGGCAGCGTACCCAGACCCATTGCCCGTCGCGGTTTTTGACCCGGTATTCCACGCAGTGCGTGTCGGACCGGCCGTCGGCGATGATCTGGTTGGATTCAAGAAAGGCGGCCCTGTCGTCGGGATGGACCCGCTCGCCCCAGACCGCGGCGGCATTGGGCACAACTTCGCCCGGCAGGCCGAAATCATTGACCATGGCTTTGGAATAGCGGAAGACGCCCGACGGCACTTTGGAGACATAGACATAGGCGTCCGTACTGCGGGAGAGGGCGTCGTAAAGCTGGGCGGCGCCGCAGCTCAGGCTGTCCTCGATGGCGACGGGGCATGCTTCGCGCAGCCGCCGGGCGGCCAGTTTGATATGAGCCTGTTTTTTCTGCTCATACATGCTTTCATCGGCCTTGGAGAGAATAGCCGTCAAGGCCAGCTGCATGTCCGGGCGTACCTCAAAACAGCCGAAGCAGAAACTCAATTCGTATTCCAGGTGCAGCGCGGCTCTTCTCGTTTCCAGATTATGAAGCACATTTTTGAGGCTGGAGGCCGCCGTGTGGCGGTCCAGTTCATGAAAAACGACCACGAACTCGTCGCCGCTCAGGCGGAAACAGAAATCGACCCCGGACAGACCGGCTTCAATTTCCCGCGCCACGAGGTTGATAGCCGCGTCGCCGACCATGTGCCCGAGGGTGTCATTGATATTTTTAAGGTCATTGACGTCAAGAAGGGCCACGATAAGCGAGGCGTCTCCAGCTCTGGCTTCGTCGATAGCCTGGGCCAGCCTCTCAAGACCGGCCCGGCGATTCAGCAGGCCCGTGAGATCGTCGCGGGAGGCCTCGCGCCGCAGGCGTTTGCTGTCGGTGATATCGATGGATTGCTGCAAGTGCACGAGTGAACCGTCGCTCCAGCGCATCAGGCTGTCGTAATTTTCAAAAAAACGGCCCGTCCGTATATTATGTTCTTCCCAGCGGTATACGGAGTGATCGTCAAGATGAGCGCTCAGATGATTCACGGGGCAGAATTCGCAACGCTGCGATTTGTCGTTCTGCAAAACCTGCCAGCAGATTTGACCTTCGGGCTTCTCAAGCTGGAAGATATCCTTCATGAACTGGTTCATATAGAGGATGCGGTCCGTCTGGGGATCCGTGATGTAAATGCAGACCTTTACCCGGTCCATGGCGGCATTGAAAATACGGTTATGGAAGGTCTGATGGGAGCAGTAGGCCTGGCCGGCGGTGAAAAGCCCCAGCAGCATGGCGAACAATTCCATATAACGGCGCTGTTCGGCATCCCAAGGTTGGTCATCCGGCGCGCGGCTGAAAAGCACAAAGCCCGGCGCCTGCCTGTCCTGATCCCGCAACGGCAATGCCATGCCCTGAAAATTTTTTTGAAGAGAATTGGGCAGGCAGTCACGCAGCGCATCCGCCGTGGCCTCAGGCTGACCTTGCAGGCCGCACAAGCATTCAAAAATTTCCTGCCCGCTGAATGCCCGGCAGAGCTTTTCTTCCGACAGATCGGGCAAGACACTCCAGGCAACCGGGCTAAGGTGGAGGTCGTCTTTGTCCCGGCGCAGAACAATCAAGGCGTTGAGCGGCAAATATGTGCGTAGAACTTCGACCAGTGACGGCAGAAGGGCGGTCAGGGATTTTTCATAATCCAATCGACCGGTTAGGGCATCAATAAAGCCGAACAGCGCGGCATCGTTGCGCATATGGTCCATTTCTGTCCCTTTGATGCTATTTAGTAAAAAATCATTCTCCGGGCCCGACTCTCTTTCGTCAAGTAAAAAGTCCGGAGTTACTCGGAGATTCTCACCGTCACGATAGTGACAAAGAAGAAGGAAAAACGAAAAAATTTTCTCGTGGAGAATCGTGCTGCAACCCCAAGGGTAGGTATAAGATCAATTATGGCACTGGCTAGTGGCGGCTTTGCAGATTGTCCCAGCCAGCCCCCGCGTTGATTACAGCAAGGGATTTACCTGCGCCCCGCTTCGGGGTAGGAGGTCGCATTCCAATCTGCTGCAACTGCCAAGGGGGCCGACTGTGAAGGATTTTGACATCATTATCGTCGGCGCGGGACCGGCGGGCTCTTGTCTGGCCCGTCTCGCCGCCGGGCTGCCGGGTCTGCGCATCGCTCTGCTGGACGCCAGAGCTTTGGACAGCGCTTACACCGGAACCGGGCGAATCAAGAGCTGCGGCGGCCTCATGGCACCGGCTACCCAAAAGGCCCTGGCCCGCATGGACATGGCCCTGCCGTCGCGCCTTCTGGTAACACCGCAGCTTTTCGCGGTACGCACTCTGGATCTGCCCAGCGGCCTGGAAAGAAACTACCAACGCTTTTATCTGAATCTGGATCGCGAAGCCTTTGACCGCTGGTTGTTTGCCTCTGTAGGCGACAGCGTGCGGAAATTTTCCTCTGTCATGGTAAAAAAGCTGCACCGGGAAAGGGACGGATACGGCGTGCTCTGCGAAGACGGCACGCACCTGTGTTGTCGCTTCATCGTGGGCGCTGACGGAGCCAATTCCGTGGTGCGGCGAAAGCTGTTTCCCCAGCTGCGCCCGACATGCTATATCTCCATTCAGGAGCGCTTTGCCCTTGAATCGCGCAAGCCCCATTTCGCGGCTTTTTTCGATCCGGAAATCACGGATTATTACGCCTGGGGCCTGCCCAAGGGACAGGAATATCTTCTCGGCGCGGCCATTCCGGCAACAACCGGCGCGGGGAAGACATTTCTGCGTTTCAAGGAAAAGATCAGGCCCTTCGGCTATGATCTGCGAGACCCGCTCAGCCGTGAAAGCACCCTGATTCTCCGACCTGACGGTCCGCCCGCCTCCGGCGTGCTGCCGGACGGCACGGCCTGCCTGCTCGGCGAGGCGGGCGGCTACATCAGCCCCAGCTCCGCCGAGGGCTTCAGTTACGCCTTTCGCACGGCCATGCTGTTATACCGCAGTCTGCGGCTGGCTGGGGAGGGCAGGTCATCCGACGCGTATTTCAAGAATGTCTGCCGCTGGCAGGACCATCTTTTGCGGCCGTTGCGCCTGGAACTCTGGGGGAAATGCCTTAAGCGGCAGGTGCTTTACCGCCCCTTTCTGCGCCGCCTGGTCATGCGCTCCGGGCTGAGGCATCTGCGCTGCCTAGAGTCCTGATCCGGAAAGGAGCGGTTCAGCAGGTGCTTACGTTGGGGAGAGCGTCACAGGGTTGAAAGTGGGGGGCACAGCGAATCAGCTCCGGCTCGCTGATGCGGCCAATTCACCGCGCTCAGCTCCCGAGTAAGCTCGTCCGCAAGCTCTTCCCTGCCCGGCAGCACGGCCAGACCAAGCTGAACCTGCAGCAGCGCGGCTTCCGCCAACGGAGCAAAGACAAGGCCTTTCCGTTGGATGACCGCAAAGGAAACCGGCAGCAGTCCCAGGCCCTCGCCGGAAGCAATGCGCGCCAGCAGAACATCATATTCCGCCGGTTCTTCCAGATAGGTGGGGGCAAAGCCCACATGCGCGAACACGCCCCGCATATGATCAAAAAAGGCCGGATTGCTCTCCCGGCGGAACCAGAACAAAGACTTGCCGCTCAACGCCCTGAGAGGCGGGCTGCCATGCCGGGCTTCGGGCCAGCTTTCGGGCAGAACCGCCTGCAGCGGTTCGGCATACGGCAAAGGCCGGAGGGCGAGGCCGGGGGCTTCCAAAGGCAGAGCCACCAGCGCCGCGTCCAGCCCGCCCCTGCGCACGGCCCGCGCCAGACGGGGCGAGGTTTCCCGCGTCACGCGCAGCCGTTCGCCGTACCGGCCGCGCAGATGCGCTTCCATGCCGGAAAAAACTCCCTGTTCAAAAGCGGTGGTCAGACCCAGAGCAATAATGTTTCCCACGGGCTGCGCCAGATCCGCCAACCGCGCGAAGGTTTTTTCCTGCAGGCGCAAAAGCGGCCGGATGATCTCCAGCACCCGCGCGCCGTCCTTTGTCAGGGTCAGCCCCTTGGTATGCCGGACAAAGAGCGTCAGCCCCAGGCGCTCTTCCAGCTTTTTGATCAAGCGGCTCAAGGGAGGCTGGGAGATCAGCAGCCGTTGCGCCGCCCGGTGCAGATTGCTTTCCTCGGCCGCGACGGCAAAACAGCGCAGTGCGTGCATGTCTGATGCATTGGGCGGAATATTTGTCATACCTGAAAGGTATCGCAAACAACGCACGATGAAAAGCCTGGACAGCCTCCTATAACGGGGAAAAAGGAGAAAGACATGCATTCCGAACGTTACGCGACCGGTCTGAACATTCTGCGTCAAGTGGACGGCAAGGGCGGCGAAGTCGTGCTGGAAAGCCTGCGGGATATCGCGCCCGACTTTGCCCGCTACCTCATTGAATTTCCGTTTGGAGACATCTACGCCCGTCCCGGACTCGATCTGAAGAGCAGGGAAATCGCGGTGGTCGCCGCCCTGACCGCCTTGGGCAACGCAAGTCCACAGCTCAAGGTGCATATCGCCGCCGCGCTGCATGTGGGCTGCACGCGGGAAGAGATTGTGGAAGTCATTATGCAGATGGCCGTATACGCCGGATTCCCGGCGGCTCTGAACGGCCTGTTCGCCGCCAGGGAGATTTTTGAGGTTCACGCTGAGGCCTGAGCAAAGCAATCCGGACGGGTGAACGCTTCGCGGCGCTCAGCCGCCGCCGGAAGCGTGTGCATCGCTCCCGTCCGGCGCGCCTGCGGGGCGCCTCTTGTCCGGCAGGCATGCGAGCCCGATCCCCAGCAGCACAAACAACAGACCAAACCAGTAGGCTCCGCTGATACTCTCATGCAGCACCGCCCACGAAAGCAACACGCCGGTGAGCGGAACCAAGCCGGTGAACGAAGCGGCAATTCCCGCCGGAACAACGGCAATACCTTTAAACCAGAACACATAGGACAGAAAGGACACGAAAATTCCGTAATAGCCGATGCAGAGAGCCGTGGAAAACTGCATGGCCGCAAAATCATATTCTCTGGCCTCATACACGGCGCAGGGCAGCAGGCAGAGGAAGGCGTACAGGGAAATCAGCGCGGTTCTGCGCAGCGCCGTCAGCTGCCCGCATTTTGCCCTGCTCATGACTGAAAAGCCGGATTCGCAGAGAACGGCGGCCAGAATCAGACAGTTCCCCAGAATGGCATCGGCCGCCTGTGAGGCGTCATTCAAAAAAGGATGGAGATTGACGGCCAGAATGCCGATGGACACGCTGATGGCCCCGATCACGCGCTTTCCGGATATTCTTTCGCGCAGCAGCACAAAGGCCAGAAGCGCGATGAGCGCCGGGGCCGCGCTGCTGATGAGCCCGCCCGCCGCCGCTGTGGTGTGGCGCAGCCCCCGGAAGATGAATGCACGGTATAGAACGATCCCGAACAGGGCCTGCAACAGAAGCGCAAGATGGGTTTTGCCGTCTGTTTTCCATGGACCGCGCCGCTGCCGGAAGGCCAAAGGCAGCAGGATCAGCAGGCTGACGAAGATGCCCAGCTCCGCGGCGAGAAAGACCGGCATCGACGCGACCATGCATTTTCCGGCCACTACGGCGCTTCCCGCAATGCTCATAGCCGTTGCGAGAAAAAGATACGCCTTTATTCGCTTGTTTTTCATTGTCCAGCCCGGATGTGATGCTAAAAAATCCGAGGGAAGGCTCCGGCATCCTTGCCAGAGCCGCCTTGCCTCTTTCCGGCAGCCACTGTAGTGTGGACAAAGTGGATAAAAAAGATCCACTTTCAAAGAACTTTGACCATACCACTTGAGGTGGTTGATTATGTGGCTGGAGCTGCAAACTGGCATCGGCGTGCCGTTGAGCAGGCAGGTTTACGAGCAGATAAAGGCCCTGATTCTGCGCGGCGATCTGAAAGCGGAAGAAAAACTGCCCTCCAGCCGCACCCTGGGCAAAGACCTGGGAATAGCGCGGCACACCGTGCTTGAGGCATACGAGCAGTTGCTTGCCGAAGGCTATCTGGAAGCGCGCCACGGCTCCGGAACCCGCGTTGCCCACGGCATAGCCGCCGTCATGCTGAAGCCGGGAACCGCCGTCCCCCTCCCGGTGCAAAGACGGCCGCAAGCCCACGTTATTGAAACAGGCTGCATCAATTTCCGTTCAGGCATTCCGGCCCTGGAGAACTTTCCTCAAAAGGAGTGGGGCAGACTGTACCGGGGCATTTGTGAGAGTCTGCCCGGCCGCGCCTTTCGCTACAGCAGTCCCGGCGGCGTATGGGAGTTGCGTGAAGCCATTGCGGCCTATCTTTTCAGGGTGCGCGGCATCCGCGTGCCGCCGGAACGGGTGATGATCACTTCCGGCTCCACGCAGGGTTTACGGATTGTGGCCGGGCTCCTGCGCGGGGATGGCGACACGGTGCTGGTGGAAGATCCCGTCCACACGGGACTGCTGGAGGTCGTCGCCAGGGCCGGATACGCCGTGGAGGGGCTGCGGGCCGATGAGCGCGGCATGGATACTTCCGCCCTGGAGACATTCAGTCGGCAAAAAGCGGCACGCATCGCCTTTGCCTATGTGACGCCATCACACCAATATCCCTTGGGCGGTGTGCTGCCGGTGCAACGCCGCCAGGCCCTGATCAGTTTTGCCCAAGAGTTTGGATGCCGCATTGTGGAGGACGATTACGACAGCGAATTCCGCTATGAAGGCGCTCCCCTCAGTTCTTTGTATGAACTCGCTCCTGAGACAGTGGTCTATCTGGGTTCATTCAGCAAAATACTCGCACCGGCCATGCGCCTGGGCTTCGCCATCGTGCCGGAAACTCTGCAAGAGCCCTGGAGGCGGGAAAAGCTATACACGGACGTGCACACAGACGCCCTGTCGCAACATGCGCTGGCCGCTTTCATCAGCGGGGGCGGTCTGGAACGGCATATCTGGAAAATGCGAAAGCTGTATCAGCGCAAACGGGCGCGCCTGCTGCAAAGCCTGGCGCGGCACTTCGGCGATCGCTTCGAGCTCAGGGGACAGGCTGCGGGCCTGCATCTGGTGGCGGCTTTTCCGGGTGTTGTTTTTACAAAGGAGCTTCTGGCCCGGCTTCATCAGCGCGGCGTCTCGGTCGTGCCGGTTGAGGCATATTCCCTCTGCCGGGACGACGCGCACGGGCACGAACTTATCCTGGGCTATGCGCACTTGAGCGAGGAAGAGCTGGACAGGGGCGTGGAGTTGCTCAAGGAGGGGCTTGCCGCCCGTTAGAGACGCGACCGCGTTTGCAATCCCTATTTCCGCAACAGCCTCAAAACCTCGCTGTTGTCTTCAACTGTTTCAAACGCTACGCGCAGCTCGTCGGGCAGTCGGATCGGCCTGCCGCTTTTAAGGTCGATATAGACCCAGTTGGTTTCCGCCTCGGCAAGCAGCGTCTTGTCCGCGCCGCGCCAGAACAGATAGCGGCGCAGGCTCTGCCGTGGCGCGAATGCAGAAACCCAGGTGGCCGCCGTGATGACTTCGCGCAGAAACGCCGGGCGCTTGTAGGTAATGGTGTGCTGCCTGACCACCCAGCTCTGACCCACGGCCTCGTAGCGCTCCATGCTCCAGCCCACGGAAGTGGAGTGCTGTATTGCCAAATCCTGCATCCACTGCACATAGCACAGATTGCTCACACGCTTCTGAATGTCGATATCCTGAGCTTCGACTATAATTTCTTGTGTAAATATGCGCATTACTTTCTCCCTGGTCCATAGGGGACGAAAACGAACGGCCGCTCTCGTATCCTTTCAGTATTTCATAAGATCCTCACTACTTCAACGGTCCTGTCACCTGCTTTCATCAGGGCATTTTTACAGGATCATTCCGTACCTCCTGATCCGGCAGAATCGCCGTTATAAATAGAAGGTTCCCGGTTGGATAGAGCAAAAAAGAAATACCGGGGAATACTATTTTTCTATAGCAATCTGTCTATGTTTTGCTATATTGAAACCATCAGACCCATCTGATGATATTATTCAAAGGAGGGTGTTTATGTTGATGGAAGCGGAATGCGAAACCTTGGTAGCTGCCTTCGACCGTGAAACTCGTCTTGCCCTGGCCCATTCAGCCTGCCTGATGCTGGCGCTGGACCGGGAGCTGTCCCCCAAAGACGCGGTAGCCGATGCATGCCAGGTTTTTTCCACCGTATTCCCAAAGAATGAGAAGGAATAATCAAGAAGGCCGGAGCGCTGGAGGATCGTCCTTATCTGCGCAAGCCCCCGGTTCCGGTGGAACCGGGGGCTCTTCATTATTCGTTGGAATTTCTAGTCACGCGGTTCCGGAGGACGCATGTTCGGATGATCCGGCTTCTGGTACGACCGCTTTTCCGGTTGCGGTTTCATATCAAGATGAGACTTTTTGTCCGGGCCGGCTTTGAATCTTGATAAAAGATAATGAAATTGTGCAGGACAACCTTCTTTGCTTCAATGGCCAGTACTTGACTTTTTTAGCTTTTAAGGCATAGCCTCTTAGCACTACTTTCTCGGCAGCGTTCACACCGCTGATAAAATGGTGTGCTCTGCCCGGCATACTTGCTGGGTTTCTTTTTGGGGTAGCCCAAACAGCATCTATTGCCGGGTCGATAGCTCCTAATACAATACCTGCAAGGGGAATAAGAGCAGCGTTCCGAGAACGTAGTTGAGTCCCGGCATTACTCATTTCCAAATGCCCACTACTAAATCTCGGAGCTTTTATGTCTGAACAAATTTTCCATCCCTCCCCATCCGGCCCAGGCAATCCCAGAGACGGCGACCAGTACCGGGAATATTACATCCCGATAAGAAGCGTTGAGGAAGAACAGGAATTATTGGAAGAATACGAAACGGATAGATTCGCCCACGCTTTGCGGGAAATCTACAATGAATTTTATTTGATGATAGAGCTAATGCGGGGCTATGCGGAAAACAATAACGATGAAGATTATACTTATTTTCTGCTTGCGCAAAACCTCCAAAAACCCTTGGACAGGCTGAGTCTTGCTTGTTCCACGATTGTGGATTGGGAATTAGTTTGTAGTAGGACTATCGGGGTAACCTCTTAGGCGGCTCCTAAATTTGTTAGAGAAAGGCCTCCCGACATAGCCGGGGGGCCTTTTGGCGCGCTTGCGCGCCCAATTGGATAAAGCCCATAAACAAAAGGCTCACGGGTTTCATTGAAACACCGTGAGCCTTGCTGAAACAGGGGGTGGTGGAGGCGGGGGGAATCGAACCCCCGTCCGCGAATACTCCACGCGAAGCATCTACAGGCTTAGGCCAGGATTAAATCTCGCCGCGCTGGTGGCCCCTGACCAGGCGCAACGTGGCAAGCCCGCCGGTGACAGTCTCACGGAAAACCCCGGCGAGCGCCGGTTTCCGCCAGCCTGATAAATGTCGCCGCTCGGGATTATCAGGCGTGGTCCCGAGCAGCGCGACCGGCTATGCGGTCAATTGCCTCGCTGACTAGGCAGCGTAAGCGTAGTCGTAATCGTTGTTGGCAATTACTGTGTTGCCGCTTTTTTACGAGGCCAGCGGCGCCTCGGCCTGCCGCTCCGGCTTCTACATCCACGTCGAAACCAGTGCGCCCCCATATTCGGGTAGGTGAATAGAATAAGCCGCTTGCGCTCGCTTGGCAAGCTCAGCGGACATAAAAATGCGAAAGCGGGCCCTTGAGACACATATGATAGCGGCTGAACAAGGGGTTGTCGGCCTCCTGTTCCGGTTCCCGCAAGGCGGTATGGGCCTGACAGGCCACTTCCACGCCATGCGAGAGCAGGGCCAGCCGGGCCAGTTCCTGAAAGCGGCGTTGCAAGGCGGGCTTGCGGGAAATGAGTTCACAGACTTTTTCCGCATCGTTGTCGCTGCCTTCAACCACCAGGCGGCCCTCCGGCGAGAGGTAAAGATGCAGGCGTTCTTCCAGCTCCACCTTCCCGGCGTCCAGTTGCCCGTGCAACAGGGCCATGAATGATTCCTGCAGGCTGTCCAAATGCGCCTCCAGGGCTTGCGAAAGTTCACGGCCATCCCGGCTCAGGCTTTGCAGGGCGTGGGATGCTCTGCCCCCCAGCGACAGCGGCGCAACATCGCCGGAATCGGACTCCACAGCCGCCGCAACCGAGGCGGAAACGCCGGACTGCATATGGACCATGCTGGTGAGGTGGTTCTGACTGTCGGTATTCACGAACTCCTCCAGTGGAGTGATTTCTCCGGCATACAATGCTCTTGGATGTCCCCGGCTGTTTGCACGAACATCCACGGCTATTTTTTCCCTTGCGTGTGCTTACCCCGCACTTAAGCAAAATAGGTGCCAGCACGGCTTGAGCTTTCCATCGCCCTCAAAAGTCTAGAGAAATTTAAGAGAGGCGGCCCAGCCTATGGGAAAAGCAGTGCTATGCCGTATGCGTTCCCGGTTCCGACGGCGCGTTTTTGACGACTTTTCCACAGGAGATTTCAGTCCGAGAGCGACGAAAGACCGGCAGTGCGGCAAAATTTGCCAGTGGCTGCGTGGGAGGAAGGGAGCGAAAGAGAAAAGCAGTGGAACAGCGGAATCAGGCTTCCAAACTGCGCGCCAGGGCTTCCCCCTGAGGGCCGCCGCCCGCCATCCGGGCCAATTCCTCATGCCGGGCCGGGCCGTCAAGCGGCGAGCAAAGCGTAAAGGTGGCATCCTCGCGGACCACTTTACTGATCTGAAAATGTTTGCGCGCCCGCGCGGCCAGTTGGGGCCAGTGGGTGATCAGCAACATCTGGCGCTGTTCGGCCAGGGCATTGAGCTTTTCCGCCAGCTTGTTCAAGGTCAGGCCGCCCACACCGGCGTCCACCTCATCAAAGATATATGTGGCGCTTTCCGCGTCCCGGCGCACGCTGGTGAGGGCCAGCAAAAAGCGTGACAGTTCGCCGCCCGAAGCGATGCGGTCCAAGGGCTGTGGAGGCTGGCCCGGATTGGGGGCCCAGAGAATGCGTACCCGTTCGTCCGCGACGCCCGGCCAGAGTTCCTGCGGCACAAAATCGGGAATCACCCGCACCTGTTCGGAGAAGCCCAGATCGCGCAACTGGTCTTCCAGGCTATGGGCAAAAGAGCTTGCGGCTTCCCGGCGTACAGGCCGGATACGCTCCACCACGGCCGCCAGTTTTTCCGCCAGCGCGGCTTCTTCTTTGGCAAGGCGCGAGAGGTCCAGCGCACAGACGTCCAGAAAAGAGAGGTTCTCTTCGATTTCTCCGCGCAGGGCAAGGATTTCCGGCAGACTGCGCCGCAGCTTGCGCTTAAGCTGGGCCAAAGCAAAGAGGCGTTCCTCCACCTTGTCCATGTCCATTTCCTCATCGGGCAGGGGAGGGCGGCGCAAATGATTGCCCAGGTGCACCAGTTGCTGACGCAGAGCGGCAACAGCCTCGGCCTCCGGGGCCAGAACCGCGTCGTCCCGGCTCATGGTATGGATAAGGCGTTCAAAGCGCCCAAGCATATCCAGCAGGCCCGGCCCGTCCTCGCCGTGCAGCAGCGTCAGGGCGTTCTCATAATTCTCCCGCAGATGCTCCTGCGAGCGGACCTGGGCGCGCAATTCTTCCAGATGCTCTTCCTCGCCTTCTTCAGGCGATACTTTATCTATCTCCTGCTGCTGCATTTCCAGCAGGTCGCGCCTGTCGGCCAGGCTGGCCTGCTTTGCCGACAGGGCCTTACGCCGGGCTGAAACTTCCTGTAATTGGCCGAGCAGGGCGTCGCGCTCTTCCAGCAGTTCGGGCCGGGGAAAGGCGCTCTCCATCAGTTTGGCCTGAAAGGCGGGCTGCAAAAGTTGCTGCTGGCCGTGCTGGCTGGTGTGCGTCACCAGACGCGCGCGCAGATCGCGCAGGCTTTCCTGCGAACTCAGGGCGTCGTTGATGTATAAGCGGCTGCGGCCGCTCTCGGCCAGCAGTTCGCGCCGCAACACCAGATCCTGATCGTCAAGGGTGAACAGCGCCTCCACCTGGGCCCGTTGCGCGCCGGGGCGCACCATTTCGGCGCTCAGCCTGTCGCCCAGCAGAAAGCCCAGAGCCTTGAGGATAAAACTTTTACCCGCGCCGGTTTCGCCGGTAAGCACGTTCATGCCCGGCGAAAAGTCCAGCTCCATATCTTCGATCAGGGCCAGATTACGGATGCGCAGATATTCCAGCATGGTTGTTTACAACTTCAAGCGATAGATTAAATATGTGCCGCTTTTCAGACCGCACAGGCCTATGCCGCCGCATTCATACTAACAAAACAGATTGCCCAAGGCAAAAGGGCTATTGCTTGAGACGCGGGTCCAGCAGATCGCGCAGGCTTTCACCCAGAAGATTATAACCGAGTACAGTGATCAGAATAGCCAGGCCCGGATAAACCGAGAGCCAGGGTGCGTTTTCGATGACGGTTTTGCCTTCCATGAGCATATTGCCCCAGCTGGCCGTGGGTGGCTGTACGCCCAGTCCCAGAAAACTCAGGCTCGACTCCACCAGAATGGCTCCGGCCACGCCGAGAGTGGCGGTGATCAGCACCGGCGCGAGGGCATTGGGCAGAATATGGCGGAATAAAATCCGCCGGGTGGGGCTCCCCGCCAAGCGTGCGGCGGCCACGAATTCGCGTTCGCGCAGGCTGAGGGCCTCGGCGCGCACCAGACGGGTTACGCCCATCCAGGAGGTCAGGCCTATGACAACCATGATATTGGTAAGGTCGGGCTCCAGAAAGGCAATGACCGCCAGGATCAGGAAAAAGGAGGGGAAGCAGAGCATGATGTCCACCAGGCGCATAATGGCTTCATCCACCCAGCGCCGGAAATAACCGCTGATCAGGCCCAGCACCGTACCGATGCTGATGGAGATGCCCACGGCCACGAAGCCCACCCAGAGGGACACGCGCCCTCCGTAGAGCAGGCGGGAAAAGACATCCCGCCCCAGACGGTCGGTGCCCAGCCAGAAACGGGAGGAGGGCGGTTCCAGAATGTTGTCCAGATGCTGAGCCGTGGGCGGATAGGGCGCGATCAGCGGGGCGCAGAGCGCCGCCAGAGACATGAACAGCACAATGCCCAGGCCCAAGGTAAGCATGAGGTTGCGCCCGAGCAAGCGCTTTACGGCGGCGGGCAGCATCAGTTCTGCTCCCCGGAGGCGCGGATTCGCGGGTCGGCCAGGCCGTAACAGACGTCGGCCAGCAGATTGCCCGCCAGGGTGAGCACCGCGCCCAGCACCAGATTGCCCATGATCATAGTGTAGTCGCGGGCCATGACCGCCGAGTAAAAGAGCTGCCCCAGGCCGGGCAGGGCGAAAATGGATTCAATGATCACGCTGCCGCCGATGAGCCCCGGCACGGAAAGGCCCAGCAGGGTGATGACCGGCAGCAGGGCATTGCGCAGGGCGTGTCGCCGGATGATCAGGCTCGGCGGCAAACCTTTGGCTTTGGCCGTGAGGATGTAATCCTGGCGCAGCACTTCCAGCATGCAGGCGCGCATATAGCGCGACATGCCGGCCAGACCGCCGATGGTGTAGACCAGAATGGGCAGCGCCAGATGCCGGGCCAGATCACAGAGTTTCCCCCAAGGGCTCAGGCTGGCGTAATCCATGGACGTCAGGCCGGAAATAGGCAGCCACTGAAGATCGATGCCGAAGAACATCATCAACAGCAGGGCCAGCCAGAAGGAGGGCATGGCGAAACCCAGAAAGACCAGCACGGTCACGCTGCGGTCCAGCAAGGAGTTACGCTTGCAGGCCGAGAGTATGCCCACGGGAATAGCGATGATCAGGGTCAGCACCAGGGAAATCACATTCATGGACACGGTCAGGGGCAAGCGCTCCAGAATTTTGTCCAGCACGGGCCGCGCGTCCGCGGACATGGAATTGCCGAAATCAAAATGCAGCAGGCGCAGCAGCCAGTCCCCGTACTGAATATAGAGGGGGCGATCCAGGCCGTAGAGCGCTTCCAGCCGCTGGCGTGCCGCTTCGCCCGCCAGGGGGTTCAAGGTGGTTTCCATGTCCGTCGGTGAGCCGGGGGCCAGATGGATGACCCAGAAGGAGATCAGGGTGATGCCCCAGAGCACCAGTAACATCCAGAGGGTTTTTCTGGCGGCTCTCAGGGCAATGGCCGCGATGCGGCCCCGACGGCCGCGGACAGGGGAAGGGGACTGACTCATAGAGGGAAGGGCGGCTTACTCCGTCCGCGTCAGCCACTGGCGCATATCCGCCACTTCCTTTTGCCACTCCGGCGAAAGGCGCAGCTTGAGAAAGCGGGCGTACAGGGAGTCCAGCAGGCCGACGCAGACCTCCATCAGATAAAATTTTTCCAGCAGCAGGGCGTCGGGATCGTCATCGCTGTCGCCCTTGTCCAGTTTGGGCGTCTTGAGGCTGCCCAGGCCGAAGTCCTCGGCCTTGAGCGTGAGCTGAAAAGCCAGTTCTTCTTTTTCCAGGCGGATCAGGGCCCGGCTGACCTTCTTGCCCGTGCCCAGGCCGAAGCGCGCCTCGCGCAGGGGTGAAAGCGAGCCGGAAACCGAGGCGGTTTCCTTGGCGTCGCCTTCACCGCCCTGAACCACGATGCGCTGTTCCATGGAAACGGCAAAAGGCGAGCCTTCGCTGTCCGTGAAAGCGCCGGGCGCGGTATCGCTCTGGTACCAGAGCCAGGTCAGAAATTCCTGCCCCAGAATACTGTCGGTGGATTCGCCGGAAATGGGCATATTCATTTTATAGAGTTCTCCCTGCTAGTGTCTAATTTGAAAAATTAGACACATAAAACCCGTAGGGTTTTACGGCGGCAAAGCCGCCGTGAGTCCACGAAAAACCAGGTTTTTTCGCGGACGATCCTGCTAAAATTGAGAGCATAATCATGCTCGAAATTTTGCAATCAGACACTAGGTGAGCAGCGCGAATTGGGTTGCTTCAAGCTGGTCCAGACGGATGAGGCTTTCCTCGTCCAACATGGCGGCCGCCAGATTATACGGCGTCAGTTGCTCCAGATGCAACTCAAAGGTTTTCAGGAATTCCTCCATGAAGAGGTCGATCATCTTGTTCTGGGTGGAGGCGAACCAGACTTCATTTTTGTCCGTGGCCCAAAGCACGTTGAATTCGCCCGGTACCGGCAGGAAACGCTGACGCAGGCGCAGCATGACCTGCTCCTTGAGTTCCTTTTTGCGTTCACGGGAGATAAAGGTCTTGTTCTGTTCGCGCATACGCTCTTTTTCCTGACGCAGGGCCAGGGCCAGATGCTTTTTCACCACGCCCGCCGGGATGCGTCGCGTGTCCAGGCGCAGGGAAAAGACGATATAAGCTCCTTTCTGAGGCGGTGCGGCGGCCCATTCCGAATCCAGCATATCCTCAAAGCTGACCCAGCCCTGAGCCTGCATTTCAGGAATATCGTCAATGTCGCGAAAGGCGAATTGCTTGAGCTTATCCGGAATCTGCTGCCAGAGCTCGGAGGACACGGGGTCCAGAATACGGAATCGGGTAAAACTGCAGGTGCTGTTGGCAAAGCCCATGAAAACTCCTTGGGATTGGAACACAAGACCGGTTTGTGTTGTACGTCAGAGCCGCCTTGTCGGCAAGCCCCGGCCCCGACCATCCCGGCAGTTCATCCCGAAGATGCGGGTACGGGCGATCTACGTCTTCAAATGAGGTGGAGACGAGCCCTTCCCTGGGTCGACGTAAGTTGAGATAAATGTCCCATAATGATAATTATGTAAACTTTTGATTCCCAAGCGGCGAATCAGGGAATCGCGCTTGACGCGGTCCCCCTCTTCCAGCACGATGCCCTCACAAGCCAGCCAGGAGCCCTTCATGTCCGGAAAATCAAGGCCTCACACCGTCTCCACACGACGCCCGTCACAGGCGCCGCGCACGCATGCCGCCGACCGGGCTGATGTTCGCCGCGCCGCAAGCGCGCCGCCGGAAAGTGCAACCAGGGACAACGTGACAAACGGCGTGCGCCTGAACAAGGCCATCGCAGCCACCGGTCTGTGCTCACGGCGCAAGGCCGACGAGCTTATTCTTGCGGGTCAGGTACGAATCAACGGCACTCTGGAGGAAAATCCGGCCCGGCGTGTACTGCCCGGTGATCGCATCGCGGTCAATGACCGGGAGCTCGCCGCCGCTCAGGAATATTATTATCTGTTGCTACACAAACCCGTGCAGACGGTCTGCACGGTGAATGATCCCGAGGGGCGGCCCACGGTCATGGCATATCTGCCGCCCGAGGTGCGTCATCTGCGGCTCTATCCCGTGGGACGTCTGGATTATTTTTCAGAAGGCCTGCTGCTGCTGACCAATGACGGCGAACTGGCCCAACGGCTTACTCATCCCCGGCATCACCAGCCCAAGACCTATGAGGTGCTGATTCGCGGGTCTGTGCCGGAAACGGCTCTGGCGGCCATGCGCCGGGGCATGCGCCTCGACGAAGGCCAAGCCTTGCTGCCGGTGGATGTGGAAGCGAAAACGGCTGAGAACGGCAATACCCTGTTGCGCATGGTATTACACCAAGGCGTCAACCGCCAGATACGGCGCATGTGCCGGGATCTGGGCCTGACTATTCTGCGTCTGCGCCGCGTGGCTCAGGGGCCATTGGCTCTGGGCAATCTTAAGCCGGGCGCGGCCAGGGCATTGACCACCGGAGAAGTGGCCGACCTCAGGCAAAGCGTCGGCTTGCCGTCCCAAGTGTAACCGCCCTGCTCCAAGACAATTTAACACTTGAAATGCTCGTTTACGGCGAGCAAGCCCGCCTGCTCGCTTCATGGCAAGGATTTGCAGAGCAGTTCGTACATAAAATACGTCAATTGCTTTATTGCCGAACGCATTGCGCAATGCCAATGGCCCAGAGCGCCGAGAGGACCAGATGGATCTGGAAAAGGCGCGGCCTCTTTGGCGCGGCGGCTTAGTCCCATCCCATAAGATACCAGAGAACCTCTCCGGCCTTGCAGCTCACATAAGCCGCAGGCGAATAATACCACGGCAGGCCGCTGGCAGCCATTGGTATTGCGAATCGTGGAATGCATCCCGGATTTCATTCAGGCCCACGATGCAGAAAAAAGCGCAGACAGCGGCCCACAAAACGCGCGGAAACATGCCGACACGAAAGTTGCTGTGGCAGGTCTGACTGTCTCCGTTTTTCACCATGCCCTACCCTTCTTTTTTCAGCAGACGTTCCAAAAAGTCGATGGCGTCCTTTTGCAGAGCGCAGAGCTGGGCTTCGCCCTTGAAGCTTTCGGTGTAGACCTTGCAGATGGCTTCCGTGCCTGAAGGGCGCACGGCAAACCAGCCGTCTTCACTGCAGACCTTGACCCCGCCGATGGGCGCGTCATTGCCGGGCGCGCGGGTCAGCACACTGGTCACCGGCGAGCCGCCCAAGGTTTTCAGATGCACGCTCTCCGGCGTCAAAGCCTTGAGCAGCGCGCGGGTGCGGTCGTCGGCGGGCGCGTCCAGACGCTGATAGACCGGTGCGCCGAGCTTTTCGGTCAGCTTTTGGTAGATTTCACTGGGAGATGCCTGTTCCTTGGCCATGATCTCAGCGGCCAGAAGGCACATCAAGGGGCCGTCCTTGTCCGTGCTCCAGGGGGAGCCGTCAAAACAGAGGAAGGAAGCCCCGGCGCTCTCCTCGCAGCCCAGGCCGCACCGCCCGTTGAGCAGATAGGGCACAAACCACTTGAAGCCCACGGGCACTTCCACTACGGGCCGCCCCAGCTCCTTCCCCACTCTGTCCAGCATGGCGCTGGTCACCAGGGTTTTGCCGATGCCGCAATCCTTTGGCCAGCCCGTACGGGTACGGAAAAGATGCCAAGCCGCCACAGTCAAATAGTGATTGGGGTTCATCAGTTCCTGGCGGGTCACAATGCCGTGGCGGTCGGAATCCGGATCGCAGGCAAAGGCCAGATCAAAGTCGTCGCGTATCTCCAGCAGGCTACTCATGGCATAGGGCGAGGAACAATCCATGCGGATTAAGCCGTCTTTGTCGCAGGGCACAAAACGAAAGGTGGGGTCCACCTCCTTGTTGACCACGGTCAGGTCCAGGCCATAGGTCTCGGCAATGGGTTCCCAAAGCGGCAGGCTGGCCCCGCCCAAAGGGTCCACGCCCAGCTTGAGGCCGGAAGCGGCAATGGCCTTCATGTCCAACACCTTGGGCAGATCTTCCACATAGGCGCGGGTAAAGTCGTACTCCTCCACCAGGGAGGATCTCTGCGCCGCGCGCAAATGCACGAGCTGGACGTTGCGGTTGCCGCTGTCCAGATAGGCGTTGGCGCTTTTTTCAATCCAGGCCGTGACTTCGGTTTCGGCCGGGCCGCCGTGCGGAGGATTGTATTTGAAGCCGCCGTCGCGCGGCGGATTATGAGATGGGGTGATAATAATGCCGTCGGCCAGACCGCTGCTCCGTCCGGCGTTCCAGCGCAAGATGGCGTGCGAGACGGCTGGGGTTGCGGTAAACTCGCCGTTTCTGGCGATGCGCACACTCACGCCGTTGGCCACCAGCACTTCCAGGGCCGAGCGGAAGGCAGCCTCGGACAGGGCATGCGTATCCCCGCCCAGAAAAAGCGGGCCGTCAACGCCCTTGGCTTTGCGGTAGTCGCAGACGGCCTGAGTGATGGCGTAAATATGCTCTTCGTTGAAGGTATGAAGCACCGATGAGCCGCGATGCCCGGAAGTGCCGAACGACACGCGCTGAGCCGGGATCTTGGGATTGGGAAATTCGGTGTAATAGGCGCTCATCAGCGCGGGGATGCGTTCCAGCTTTTCAGGAGCGGGCAAATGCCCCGCGTCGCAATGGACAACAGCCATAAAGAACCTCCGGCATAGATACGTTATCTCTACGCCGGAACGAAGCGCGCTGCAATCCTTGGGCGAGCGCTCAAACGGACCTTTGCCTTTCCCCGCACTTTTTTACGTATGGATAATCAGCACCGCCCCTTCAAGGGGGGGTTGATTTATGATCGAAAACTCCCCGCTAAGCGGGGAGTTCCAAAAAGGCGAAGCCTATA
>OMGS01000316.1_pt1 | contig 33597 bp, 40 predicted proteins | sample 1646081 | NCBI WGS metagenome assembly OMGS01 (sample SAMN05578591, study PRJEB25193) | human gut metagenome | biome: Human Microbiome; feature: human-associated habitat; material: feces | host: Homo sapiens | place: USA:Birmingham | reverse complement strand
TACACTCTTTCCCTACACGACGCTCTTCCGATCTTCCTGTGGAATACGGCATCCGAGCCACACTTTATGTCAATGCATCGACGAAGCGTAAGATTCTGGAGATACTTAAAAGAATCGGAGGTGAACGATTATCCGCGACATCATATGTGGATAATATTCTACAGCACCACATCGAAACTTTCCGTGACGATATAAACCGGCTCGATCGTAAGCGGAATTTTGAAAAACTTGTTTAACAATGACTTAAAAATTTCTAATTATGCTTTACAGCTTTTTATCCGAGTCCGGTGTCCTCGACATTTCATTACTCGCTCTTGGCACAGGCATTATCGTTTTGTCAATCTTAGGGCTGCTGCACCTCGGGAAGCGACGAGGTCATAATAAAGCCGGACACTTTTCGGAGCAACCTGACGATTGTGCAATGCCTGCCGTGCAAACGGAAAATAGCGATGGATGGCCCTCGATGGAACAACCTCAGACAACTGAACTTGTATCCGTTGTCGCTGCACCTGAAGATTCTTCAAATCTCGATTCTCCGCCTTCCGAAACGGTCGTATCCGAAAAGCAGGATGTGAAGCCGGAGCGTGTTCCCGTACCGGACATACGATGGCGACGTTCGATGACATTGCCCGACTACAAAAAAACATTTCTTGTCCGGGTGGATTACGACCTCCGCGCCTCGCTTTATGTCAGTGCCCCTACGAAACGGAAAATCCTTGAAGTCCTGAAAAAAATCGGCGGCGAGCGACTGACCGCAACATCTTATGTAGATAATATCCTACGGCACCATCTCGAAATGTTCCGCGACGAGATCAACTGCATACATCAAGAACAGAATTACCATAACATCGTCTAAATTCTTTCTGCCATGAACAGCATAATTCTTATTGCCGCCTGCGCCGTATGTCTGGATCAGTTGTTTTTCCGGGGGCGGCTCGCGTCATATGTCGTCGACAATCTGAAAGGCCCGAAGAAAAAACACACCGGGCATAACGCTGCCCCTCACACGCCGAATGCCGGTACTGCACCCCGTCAAACTCCTGAAATTCTCGTGTCAAAATCCTATCGGTGCGGACTGGAGCGGACTGGAGCGGACATCGGCACCGCCCCGGCAGGCGGAGACGCTATATTTGCCCCGGCTTCGGAAGAGAAGTCCGCGATGCAGGGGTGGAACACCCTTGTCGTGCGGGCCTCGATCGGCGAAGACGGCGAACTCTCGGAGCCCGAAGCGCCCGCCGGCGCCCGATTCCCGCTTCCGGCTCTCCCCGCCAGAGCAGAACTCCGTGACGCGGAGGTTCATGCGATGCTCGGAGAGCTGGACTTCGGAGAGAGCGCCGTCATGGGCGATGCCACGGCCGAGGAACGGCAGGCCATCGCCAACTTCGACATCCGGGCCTATGCTTAATTAAAAACGACCTACGACATGAAATGGAATAACGAATACGGCTGACGCCTTTTCCGCAGCAGGAAATACGATGTATCCGGTCGCAGAATGCTCCCAAAGCAGGCTGCGGCCTTTTTCACACCCTTAACCAAACTACTTGAACGATGAAAAAAAGAGCAATTTTCATGATTTTCTCCCTGTGCTCCGCACTCGCCTGCTTTGCACAGGGCAACGGCATGGCCGGCATCAGCGAGGCCACGAACATGGTAACGTCCTATTTCGACCCGCTCACGAAACTGATCTTCGCCGTCGCGGCAATCCTCGGACTGGTCGGCGGCGTGCGCGTCTACTCGAAATTCTCGTCGGGTGACCCGGACGCTTCGAAATCCGCCACGGCGCTGTTTCTCTCATGCGTCTTTCTGGTGATCGTCGGTACGGTCTTACGTTCGTTCTTCCTCTAAACGATGGCGGAATACCAAGTGAACAAGGGAGTCGGCCGTCAAGTCGAGTTTCAGGGCGCGCACGTAATGGTTCTTTGGCAAATGCGTCGATAGCAAGACGTTAGGCAAGTGTTCGATAGCCTATCATCGATCGGCTTATCCGAAAGGGAAACCGGACGGGGAGTATAGCCTGCCGATAAACTGATAAGTCATACAGTTACCAAGTATGCGACTGAATCAGGAGATGAAAGATAGATACGAGGATAAAGTCTGGATTGATTGAACGATAGTCCAAGTGGCACAACTCGAAACTGTGGCGGAAGGTAACTACAGACGCCATACTGTAACACACTCGATTCGACCTTGGAGGGTTGGGTGCAGAACAGGTTACAGCACAACTGCGATAAGCAGAAACGGGCGAAAGTCGTATCCGACAATCTATCAAAGCTATGTTGCCGAAGAATTAAACGTGGATTGCCTAACCCGGAATGCCGAAAGGCTATTAGGTTTCAGACCTATGAAAATCCGGTATGGCAACGGAGCCACCGTAGTAGTCCGAGCGAGGGAAAGCCTCGTACATGGCGAAGGGTGGCAGCTAACATTTTTAATACAAATTAACGGATAATGTGTGAGACATTATGAGAAATCCAGAGAGAGTATTAAACAGTCTGTCAGAGCACAGCAAAGTTTCGAGCTACAAGTTTGAACGGCTCTACAGGGTTCTATTCAATTCGGAAATGTTTCTCCTCGCCTACCATAATATACAAGGTAGGCAGGGAAATATGACGGAAGGTTCCGACGGTAAAACTATCGACGGAATGAGCCTGAAACGGATTGAAAATTTGATTGATGCGCTCAAAGATGAGTCGTACCAACCAAAACCGGCAAGAAGGACGTACATCCCGAAGAAAAACGGGAACATGCGACCTCTCGGCATACCGTCTATCGACGACAAATTAGTGCAGGAGGTATTGCGAATGCTGTTGGAAGCAATTTATGAAGGTAGTTTTGAGAACACCTCGCACGGCTTCCGACCCAAACGCAGCTGCCACACCGCACTGATACAGGTGCAGAAGAATTTTACTGCGGCCAAGTGGTTTATCGAGGGCGACATTGAAGGATTCTTCGATAACATCAACCATGATGTACTTATCGGAATCTTGAAAGAACGTATCGCAGACGACCGCTTTATCCGGCTAATGTGGAAATTTTTGAAAGCTGGCTACATCGAAGATTGGACATTTCATAGAACATACAGCGGAACACCGCAAGGTGGCATCATTAGCCCGATACTGGCTAATATCTATCTCGACAAGCTGGATAAGTACATGAAAGAGTATGCCTGTCAATTCGATAGAGGCGACAGACGGGCAATGAACCTTGAGTACAAACGGTATTCCAGGAAAATTTGGTGGCTCGGCACAAAACTGAAGCAAACCGAGGATAAAGATACTCGGAAGGAACTGATTGACGCGATTAAGCAACATCAGAAAAACAGGATGCACTTACCCTCTGTCGATGAAATGGACGAGGGATATAGACGGATTAAGTATGTGAGGTATGCCGATGATTTTATTATCGGAGTGATTGGCAGTAAATCGGACTGTGAGGCGATCAAAGAGGATATTAAGAATTTCCTCGACAAGAAACTGAAATTGACGCTCTCCGAAGAAAAGACCTTGATCACGCACGGCAATAGAAAGGCAAAATTCCTCGGCTATGAAATCTATGTCCGACCATTCACGGATAAGACGTTAAGAGGCGAGAAATCGGGAGTACTTATTAAGGCTTACGGCAAAAAGGTAGTGTTGGAAGTGCCAATGTCCACAATGCGGGATAAACTTCTCTACTACGAGGCGATGGAAATTCATCAATTCGAGGGTAAAGCGAAATGGAAACCCACAAGCCGGACAAAGTTGCTACATCTGGACGACCTCGAAATACTGGATGCTTATAACAGAGAAATCCGAGGTTTTGCAAACTATTTTTCTATCGCAAATAACAGTTCACACCTAAATTCTTTCAAGTACATCATGCAATACAGTTTGTATAAGACTTTTGCACGAAAGTACAGTACGACAGCCCGAAAGATTATCGCAAAGTATCGACATCACAAAGATTTTGCGGTTTTCTATGAGGACAAGAAAGGAGGAAAGAAGATGCGGGTATTCTTCAACGGGAGCTTTAAGCGTAAAACAACCGCGATGGACGCGAGTTGTGATTATGTAGCCAACACGATTTTCAATACCACTGTATCAAGCCTTATACAAAGGTTAAAAGCGGGTAAGTGTGAATTGTGTGGCGCAACGGAAAACATTGAAATACACCACGTCAAAAGACTCAAAGACTTAAAAGGCAAAGAGCCATGGAAAATCCAAATGATTGGACGTCAGAGAAAGACGTTAGCTGTATGTATTCCCTGTCACAACAAGATACATCACGGGATAATAGACTGAATACGTTAGTGGAGAGCCGTGTGCGCCGAGAGGTGCAAGCACGGTTCGGAGGCGAGTTCTTGGAAACCTACCGTAGAAATACGGCAAGGCACCGGGTTCTTAGCCTACGCCTCACGGCGCAGTACCTCGTGCTGTTCGTCGCGGGGCTTCTGAGCGTCTTCGTCTGCTTCGTCGGAATGTACATGAGCGGCCTCCCGCAGGGCTTCTGCATCCTCTTCGCCCTCACGGCCGGCCTTGCCGTCACGGGCGGCACCTTCTACCTGAACCGCCGTTTCGGCCCCCACGGGCTTCAAAAACTCATGGCCTCGCGCCGGCATCCGCGGCGTATCGTTCATCGCCGGGCCGTCGGACGGCTGTTGCGTTTTCGTCGAACCGTAAAACCATAAGTTTATGCGCGGAACATTGAAAACCTCGACCTTGGAATCGAAATTCCCTTTGCTGCGTGTCGAGAACAACTGCATCGTCTCCAAATTCGCCGACATCACCGCGGCCTACCGCGTCACGCTGCCCGAACTCTTCACCCTCACGGGCGAGGAGTACGAAGCGCTGCACGGCGCATGGCTCAAAGCCCTGAGAGTGCTGCCGGATTACACCGTCGTCCACAAGCAGGATTTCTTTATCGAGGAGCGATACGAGACTCCGAACGACGGTTCCGAGAGGAGCTTTCTCGCGCGTTCCTACGAGCGTCATTTCAACGAGCGGCCTTACCTGCGCCACACGTGCTACCTGTTCGTTACGAAGACCACACCTGAGCGGATGCGTCAGACGAGCGCTTCGTCCGTCTTGTGCCGGGGCTTCATCGTCCCGCGGGAGATGCGCGACACGGATGCCGTGACGCGCTTTCTGGAAGCCGCGGAGCAGATGGAGCGCATTCTGAACGATTCGGGCCTCGTACGTGTCGAGCGGCTTACGGAAGCCGAGATCGTCGGCACGGCGGACGATGCGGGGCTGCTGGCACGTTACTTCGCCCTCTCGGACGAGCGGCGTCCGGTCGTCAACGAGGATATCCGTCTCGACCCGGGGACGATGCGCATCGGGGACAAGTACCTCTCGATGCACACGCTCTCCGATCTGGACGTGCTGCCGCAGAGCGTGGCGACGGATTTCCGCTACGAGCGCCTCTCGACCGACCGCTCGGACTGCCGGCTTTCGTTCGCGGCGCCCGTGGGACTGCTGCTCTCCTGCAACCATGTCTACAATCAGGTGATCTTCCTCGACGACCACGACGAAACGCTCAAGCGTCTCGAAGCCTCGGCCCGGAACATGAACTCGCTGGCGGCCTATTCGCGCTCGAACGCCATCAACCGCGAGTGGATCGAAATGTACCTCAATGAGGCGCATTCGCAGGGGCTGCGCTCCGTAAGGTGCCACTGCAACGTCATGGCATGGGCCGAGAACGAAGCGGAGCTGAAGCGCATCCGCAACGACGTGGGCTCGCAGCTCGCGCTGATGGGATGCACGCCGCATCACGACACGGTGGACGTGCCGGTGCTGTTCTGGGCCGCGATTCCCGGCAACGAGGCCGACTTCCCTGCCGAGGAGAGTTTCTACACCTTTCTCGATCAGGCCCTCTGTCTTTTCAACGAGGAGACCAACTACCGCTCGTCGCTCTCGCCCTTCGGAATCAAGATGTCCGACCGCCTGTCGGGCATTCCGATTCATCTGGATATCTCGGATCTTCCGATGAAGCGCGGCGTCATCACGAATCGGAATAAATTTATCCTCGGACCGTCGGGCTCGGGCAAGAGTTATCTGACGAACCATCTGGTTCGTCAGTACTGGGAGCAGGGTTCGCATATCCTGCTGGTCGACACGGGCAACTCCTACCAAGGGCTCTGCTCGCTGATTCACGCCAAGACCAAGGGCCGCGACGGGGTGTATTTCACCTACACCGAGGAGGCGCCCATCGCCTTCAATCCCTTCTATGTCGAGGACGGAGTGTACGACGTGGAGAAGCGCGAGTCGCTCAAGACGCTGCTGCTGACCCTTTGGAAACGCGAATCCGAGGAGCCGACGCGCTCGGAGGAGGTGGCGCTCTCGAACGCCGTGAACCTCTACCTCTCGAAGCTCCGCACCGACCGCTCCATCGTCCCCTCGTTCGATACCTTTTACGAGTTCGTCGAAACCGACTACCGGCGGCTTCTGGAGCAGAAGCGCGTGCGCGAGAAGGATTTCGACCTCGAAAATTTCCTGAACGTGCTGGAACCTTACTATAAGGGCGGCGAATACGACTACCTGCTGAACTCCGACAAACAGCTTGATTTGCTGGACAAGCGTTTCATCGTCTTCGAGCTGGACAACATCTCCTCGAACCGGACGCTGCTGCCGGTGGTGACGCTCATCATCATGGAGACCTTCATTTCGAAGATGCGGCGGCTGAAAGGCGTCCGCAAGATGATTCTCATCGAGGAGTGCTGGAAGGCCCTCACCTCGGCCAATATGAGTGCATATATTAGGTATTTGTTTAAAACCGTTCGCAAGTATTTCGGCGAGGCGGTCGTGGTGACGCAGGAGGTGGACGACATCATCTCGTCGCCCATCGTCAAGGAGTCGATCATCAACAACGCCGACTGCAAGATTCTTTTGGACCAGCGCAAATACCTCTCGAAATTCGATGGCATACAACGTCTGCTGGGACTGACGGACAAGGAGCGGGCGCAGATTCTCTCGATCAACCTCTCGAACGACCCCAAACGCCTCTATAAAGAGGTCTGGATCGGACTCGGAGGCGTGCAGTCGGCGGTTTATGCCACGGAAACCTCGGTCGAAGAATATCTGACCTATACCACCGAGGAGTCGGAAAAGATGCAGGTGATGGAGCTTGCCGGGAAGCTCGGCGGCGACATCGAGGCCGCCATCCGCCAGCTGGCACGCGAACGCGAAACGAAAACCGAATCTTAATGCCTGCTGCCATGAAACAGTTGCTTGGGATATGCGCAGGTCTCCTGCTGACGTTGGCCGCCGTGCTCGGTGCTTTCCGCCTCTTCTACGATTACGAATACCGCAAAATCCGTCCCCTGTGCGGCGAGTGGCATTCGACGCTCGACGATACGCGGCTGATGATCGAGCCGTGCGGTGATAAATTCCGGATCACCATCACGCGCCGCGGCGCATCGGAAACACATGTCCTGCATTACAGGAACTGCATCCACTACACGACCTACGGCGGACGCCGGGTCGATCTCTTTTACACGCCCCCGGCCGATGCGCTGCTCCTCGTGCCGGGCGGCGCTTTCAAACGAACCTCAAACCTCAAAGACAATGAACAGTAATCAACCGACACCTGCGTCGGCCGTAGCGGCCTTGCAGCAGGAGATCAGAACCCGCACCGAAGTTATCCGCACCTTGGCGGACCTTCGGGAACAACTCGACGCCGATCGCATCTGCGGGGCGTGGCTTTCGGCGGAAAACAACCTCTCGGCCTCGATACGCCGCATCGGCGAGGGAACGTGGCGCATCCTCGTCTTCGACCATGCGCTCTGCTACAAACGTATCGTGCAGGACGGCATCGTCTCGCTGCGCCGCCACCGCCTTTGGCTCGGGGCCGACGACGGCAACCGCGTGATCTACGATGTTGCCACCGAGACACTCACCATCGGCTGTTATGGACGCTTCGTCGCCGAAGACAGCATCCGGCGGCAGGACGATGACGAAATCGTCGCCGCAGAACCTTTCAACGAACCGGCCGAATAATGGAGCGTCATTCGGGATTTCCGGGCTGCCCCTGCAATCAGGGGCGGCCCTTCGGCAGACTCCGCCCGCAGTCACACATTTCTAAATCCGACGGTTATGGAATGGAAAGATAGGATCGCGCGGCTATTCCGCCGCAAGCCGGAGTGGGAAAGGGAACATCGACGCACGCTCATTGCCCGTCATGCTGAGAACCTGCTCCGGGAACGGGATATAAGCAGTATTGCAGACCTTGTGCGACGGCACCGGAAATCTAATCTGACCATTGCCGGAATCGGACTGACAATGAATACAGCGACATCCCGCTTTCTCAGAACGCCCGAAGATGCGGCTGGAAAAGATATGCTGGAGCTGATGGATGCCCTGCGCAGAACACCGTTTGCGAAAAAGATCGGGCGCCGCCTCGCGGACGTTCCGGCAGACACCGCCCACTCCCTGCACGGCCTGCTGGCCATGCACACCTTTCTCTTGGATGCCTATCTGGAGCAGCATCCCGACAGCAAGCTCCGGCAGCCGCCGATGGCCGAGGTGCAGGCAGCAGCGCATATTATCGACCGGCAGTTCCGCACCGAGACGTTCCGTGAGCTTCGTCATCTGACGGAAACATCCGGACGCTATACGCCCTCCTGTTACGTCGTGCGACTTTACGATTGGGATACCGATATGGGCCGGTTGCAGGAGATGCGCGGGCGGCTGGACGGCCCGGCATGTCCGGACAATCCGCAGCAGGTGCAGCAGCTCCGGGAGCGAATCTGGAAGGCCGAGAACCGCATGGTGCGGGAAGCCGAGAGGATATTGGAGAGTGATCCGGAAATTTCCCTGCGGCAAACCTACATCGAAAAACTCGATGCCGAGTTGCAGACATTGGGATGGCTTGCACGCTTCCCGGAGCGAATCGACGACAGCCGTATTAACCGGCAGCTGCTCGACAAATACAGGATTCTTCCCGGCATATCACCAGCCGAGCAATACGGGCAGGTCGAGAAAGCCTTCCGCGAGCTGGATGCACGCCTTGTCCGCATGACCGGGCGGCAGTCCTACGCCGACGATCTGTTCGAATCCCTGCGGCGGAAAGGCCCGAAGCCGGAGAAACATACTTCCGGGATGCGGCAGAAAGAGATCAATTCTGCAAGGAAAGAGCAAACCGGACAACCGGCTTCGGGTCGGCGGATAAAGCGGTGATGCCCGTCTTCGGGCGAAAAAACCCTAAAAAAACAATCAATTCAAGCATGAAACAGAAAATCATCCTGCTGTATCTGTGTCTCGTCTGCACAGGCCGCAGCACATACGCCCAGTGGGTCGTCTCGGATCCCACGAACCTCGCACAAGGCATCGTCAACTCCACCAAGCAGGTCGTCGAAGCCGCCAAGAACGGCCAGACCATGCTCCAGAGCTTTCAGGAAACGGTGAAAATCTATGAGCAGGGCCGCAAATACTATGACGCCCTGAAATCCGTCAGCAACCTCGTCCGCTCGGCCCGCAAGGTGCAGCAGTGCATTCTGCTCGTGGGCGAAATCTCGGACATCTACGTCGACGGTTATCGCCGCATGGTCGGCGACGAGAACTTCACGCCCGCGGAGCTCGCGGCCATCGCCGCAGGCTACGCCAAAATCATCGAGGAGTCGGCCGGGGAATTGAAGGAGTTGCAGGACATCGTGAACCCTACGGACATGTCCCTGACGGACAAGGATCGTATCGACGTGGTGCAGCGCGTCTACGGCGTGTTGCGGCGCCACCGCGACCTCGCACGTTACTACACGCGCAAGAACATCTCCATATCCCTGCTGCGGGCCGCCCGGAAGCGGGATATGGAAGGTGTGCTCTCATTGTACGGAACCGACGAACAGCGCTACTGGTAGTATGGTACGCATGCTTTCCCTTACGGAGAATCTGCACACGATTCTCCGGGTACTCTACGACGATATGATGGCGCTGTGCTACCCGATGTCGCAGGTCGCAATGGCCATTGCAGGGATCGGAGCGCTGCTCTACATCGCTTACCGCGTCTGGCAGTCGATGGCCCAAGCCGAACCTATCGACCTCTTTCCCCTCATGCGGCCCTTCGCCATCGGCATCTGCATCCTGTTCTTCCCGACGCTCGTGCTGGGCTCCCTGAACGGCATTCTCTCGCCGCTGGTAAAGGCCACGCATTCGCTTATGGCCGGGCAGACGCTCGACATGCAACAGTGGCAGGAGCGGCGTGAGCGGCTCGAACTCGAAGGCCGCGAGCAGATGCCCCCGGACAGCTACTACGCCGAGGACGAGGAGATGGAGCGCGAGTTGAACGAACTGGGCGTGGACGACTGGACGCAGCAGACACTCGACCGCATGAACGAGGAGCGATCCTCATGGTCTGTAAAGGGACTTATATTCAAAGGCTTGGCGTGGCTACTCGAACTGCTCTTCGCGGCGGCGAGCGTCATACTCGACGTGCTGAGGACTTTCTATCTGGTCGTGCTGTCACTGCTGGGGCCGATCGCCTTTGCCATCTCCGTGTTCGACGGATTTCAGTCCACGCTGACGCAATGGCTCACGAAGTATGTCTCGATCTACCTGTGGCTGCCGATCTCGGATCTTTTCTCGGCGATCATCGCACGTCTGCAAAGCCTCGCCATGCGGCATGATACCGAACTTATGGAGCAGGGATACAACTGGTATGTGGACTGGTCGAGCAGCCTGAACCTGATCTTCATGCTCGTGGCCGTGTGCGGATACCTCTGCATCCCCTCGATCGCCTCGTGGGTCGTGCAGGCGAACGGATTCGCCGCCTACAACAAGACCGTCTCGAAGATGACCTCGCTCGTAAGCGCCGGAGCCGGATGGACAGCCGGCAAAGCATGGGCCGGGGCCAAAGGCGCCGGCTCGGCGGCATGGTCCGGCGGTAAGGCCGTGGGACGCGGCATCATGAACGGCGCCCGGCTTATTTTCAGAAAATAAAATAACCCGTTATTATGGAATTCAAGTGTTTAACGAACATCGAAACATCGTTTCGGCAGCTGCGCATGTACGCGCTCGTCTTCGCAGGAATCTGCGCCGTCGTAACCGTGGTGGCAGTCTGGATGTCCTACTCCTTCGCTGAGCGGCAGCGGCAGAAGATCTACGTATTGGACAACGGTCGCTCGCTGATGGTGGCGCTCTCGCAGGACCTCGCGCAGAACCGCCCCGTCGAAGCCCGCGAGCATGTGCGGCGCTTCCACGAGCTCTTCTTCACCCTCTCGCCCGACAAGGCGGCCATCGAGTCCAATGTCGGACGCGCCTTGCAGATGGCCGACAAAAGCGCCTTGTCCTACTACAAGGTCTTGCAGGAGAAGGGATTCTTCAACCGCCTGATCGCGGGCAATGTTTCGCAGATGGTCAAAGTGGACAGCATCCGCTGCGACTTCGACCGCTATCCCTACGAAGTTACGACCTTTGCCCGGCAGCGTATTCTGCGCGAGAGCACCGTCACGGAGCGGTCGCTCGTCACGACATGCCGTCTGGTGAACGTCTCCCGCTCGGACAACAATCCGCAGGGATTCATGGTCGAAGCGCTGAACATCGTCGAGAACAAAGACCTCGCGACCTATGACCGCTAAACCGCACTCCCTGCGCTGCCGCATCCGTTGGGTGCGGCGGTCGCTGCGGCGCCGGCACGACACACTCGCGCCCCGCATCCGGGAACGAATCGTACTTGCGGCGCTCGTCCTGCTTCTCTTCCTTTACCTTTGGCTCCTGTTCGCTACGGACATGAGGCCGGAACTGGAGATCGGGTATCCCGAATTATTACATCTAAAACCGTAAACGTTATGATAGAAAACAAGAATCCGGACAATGACCCCTCGGCGGAGTTCGAACGGCAGCGCAAACGCAAGGTACTGCTCTTCGCGGCGATCCTCGGATGCATATTCCTCGTCGTGCTGTGGTTCATATTCCGGCCTGCACCCGTCAAGCCTCAAGAAGGGGCCGCGGGGATCAACACGTCGGTCCCGGACGGCAAGGCTCAGGCCACCGTCGGCGACAAACGCAAAGCCGCGGAACAGTTCCGCAGCGAAGAACAGCAGCAGAAACGCATGATGACACTCGGCGACAACTCGTTCTCGCTGCTGGACGACGGGCTCAAACCCGCCGAGGAGTCTGCCCCGGCGGACAACCCCGCACAGCGGGCCGCCGAGGCCAACCGGGCCATGCAGCAGCAGGTGCAGGGCTTCTACGCCGCTCCGCAGCGCAATGCCGAGGTCGAAGCCCTGAAAGAGCAGGTCACGGCCCTGCAATCCCAGCTCGATGCCGAGCGGCAGCAGCCCGACCCGTTGGAAATGGCCGAGGAGCAGTACAAGCTTGCCCGGAAATATCTCGGCGGCGGAACGGCCGCGGGCGAAGAGGCCGGGCCGACGAAGCAGCGAAGGGATTCGCGCCTGTCCGTCATGCGGCCCGTTCGGGAGGGTGAGGTCGAAGCCTCGACGCTCGACACGCGGGCGGATTTCACCATCGAGCGCAACCTCGGATTTCTGACCGCGACGGGACGTGCGGCGGAGAATCAGGTACCGACCGTCAAAGCCTGCGTAGCTCAGACACAGGTCATACGTGCCGGAAGCACGGTACAGCTGCGGCTGCTGGAAGCCGTGCGCATCGACGGAGTGCTAATTCCCCGCAACACTCCGTTATACGGTCTTGCGACGATTGCCGGAATGCGGCTGCAAGTCACGGTGTCGTCCGTCGAATACGGCGGGCGGATCTTCGCCGTCGAAGCCGCAGCTTACGACCTCGACGGCCAGCCGGGGCTGAACGTCCCGAACTCCCGCGAGCGGACGGCCCTCAAAGAGGCGCTGGCATCCGTCGGGCAGACCGCCGGAACGAGTGTAAACGTCACCCGTTCGGCCGGACAGCAGGTGTTGTCCGAGTTGGCGCGCGGAGGATTGCAGGCTTCGTCGCAGTATGTCGCCGGGAAGCTCCGCGAGGTGAAGATCACCCTCAAAGCCAATCATCAGCTATTATTGATTTCAAAAGAATAGAACACACATGAAACGAGACCTTATTTATCTGATTCTGATCGTCGCGGCAATCGCAGCGGTAAAGGTTACGGCACGAACGACACCGGAAACGCCGGCTGAGATCCGGCCGCTGCGTATCGAAGCGGGATTCACCAAGACCGTACATATTCTTTTCCCGTCGCCCGTCACGTATATCGACATCGGCTCGATGGACATCATCGCCGGAAAAGCCGACGGAGCCGAGAACGTCGTGCGCGTGAAAGCCGCCGTGCGGAATTTCACCGCCGAGACCAACCTGACGGTTATCACCGAGGACGGCGGATTTTTCACTTTCGATGTCCACTATGCCGAGAATCCGGCTGTCTCGACCCTCAATCTTACAGTGCAGGAACCGCAACCAGAAAGTATGAAGAAACCGGCTGCCGCGGGCTATCCGCAGCCGACGGCCCCAGCATCCGAGGGACGGGTGCTGCTGCGCGAAGTAGGCCGCGAAAAGCCCGCGACCGTAAAACGCATGTTGAGCGACATATACCGCCAAAACCGTACGGACGTGAAGGGCATTCGTGCGAAGAAGTACGGCATTGAAGTCGAAGTGTTGGGGATTTACGTGTTCAATGACGTGATATACATTCACACCTGCATCTCGAACGACACGAACATCTCCTTCGAGGTGGATGCGCGGCGGTTCATCGTAGCGGATCGCAAACTCGCCAAGCGTACGGCACAACAGCAGACATCGCTCGAAATCCTGCGCGTATGCAACGATCTGGCAGTTGTAAGGGGGCACCAGCGTCAGCGGACGGTATTCGCGCTGCCCAAGCTTACGATCCCCGACGACAAGGTGCTTTTGCTGGAAATCGTCGAGAAAAACGGAGCCCGCCATCAGACGGTGGAGATACCCGCAGGGGAATTGTTGGATGCGAAACTCCTGTAAAGAGACAGGCGGTCGAACCCGATGCGGAAGTTTTTATGCAGCAGTGGGAATGTTTCGAATCCGTGCGGCGATCTTACAGGAGCACTTTGCAAGAGGATATTCAGACGTGGTTCCGCACGCTGCGGCTCTGAAAGGCTGTTCGTTTCCGAACAATCAGACACCCCGGTACGGTTTTCAGACCGTACCGGGGTGTCTTTCATGCAGCTTGAGGAAACTCAATATTCATCTTCGTTGAAGAAGAAATCGTCCTTGGAGGGGTAGTCGGGCCAGATGTCTTCGATAGATTCGTAGATTTCACCCTCGTCTTCTATCTCCTGCAGGTTTTCGAGCACTTCGAGCGGCGCACCCGAACGTACTGCATAGTCGATGAGTTCATCTTTCGTTGCGGGCCAGGGGGCATCTTCGAGTTTCGATGCCAGTTCAAGTGTCCAATACATGATTCGGTAAAGTTTTATCTCTCTGAATTTTCCGGAAAAACAAGGCTTTTCCTTACAGGGATGCAAAGGTAAAGCAAAAAAACGATGCCCGCAAACGGAACGATCCCCACGGCCTACATTCCGGACGTTCGAATGTCCTAACATCCGATTTCTACGGATGTGTCCGGCGTATAGGACTATGCGGTATCCCGGGGAGAAGAACCGAAAATCGCAACGAGAATTCCGATCCCCGCAAAGGTTCGTGAATCCGAACCGGAGATATGTCGCCGCCCGAGGTATCCGGGAAGACAGCATGCCGCCGTACAGCCGCCGACGGACTTTTTCCAGACACTGACAGCGTCGTAAAGAATTTCCGCAATGTAAAATCGGATATTATCCGGTATAACCTATATGGAATTTTCGTATCTTTATGGAAACCTAAAACCTATCGAACCATGAAATTCTTCATCGACACAGCCAATTTGGAGCAGATTCGCAAGGCGCATGAACTGGGCGTTCTGGACGGCGTAACGACCAATCCTTCTCTGATGGCCAAAGAGAACATCCGGGGTACGGAGAACTGCAACCGTCATTACGTTGAAATCTGCAACATCGTCGAAGGGGACGTGAGCGCCGAGGTCATAGCCACCGACTTCGAAGGAATGGTGCGAGAGGGTGAGGCGCTGGCGGCACTGCATCCCCGCATCGTCGTGAAACTGCCCTGCACGGCCGCAGGAATACGGGCCGTAAAATACTTCGCGGCGAAGAATATCCGGACGAACTGCACGCTGGTATTCTCCGTGGGGCAGGCGCTGTTGGCGGCAAAGGCCGGAGCGACCTATGTGTCTCCGTTCGTGGGACGTCTCGACGACATCTCCGAAGACGGCGTGGCATTGGTAGCCCACATCGTGAAGGTCTACCGCACCTATGGTTACAAAACGCAGGTGCTGGCCGCTTCGATCCGTCATACGCAGCATATTATCCAGTGTCTCGATGCGGGTGCCGATGTGGCGACATGCCCCCTTGCGGCAATCGAAGGGCTGCTCAGACATCCGCTGACGGACAGCGGGCTGGAGAAGTTCCTCGCAGACCATGCACGCCTGAATGCCTGACGGGTCACCGGCAGCGATAAAACGGCAACGCCCCGATTCGAACATCCGAATCGGGGCGTTGTGGCAATCATTTCTTTTCCAAAAGCCGCTGGAAGGCGGGAGAAGGCTTAAATGCAGGAATGTCGTGTGCCGGAATTTTGATCGTCGTATTCTTCGTAATGTTACGCGCCGTCTTTTCTTTGCGATGCTTAATCAGGAACGTACCAAAACCGCGGAGGAAAACGTTTTCCTTGCGGATCTGTGCGGCTCGCACCTCTTCCATGAAACCTTCCACGACGGCTAAAACGGTCACGGCTTCGACGCCCGTTTCCTGGGCGAGTTGCTTTACGATATCTGCTTTGGTCATTTTTGTAAGTTTTTGTCCGACAAAGATAAACAAACTTCCGAACTGAAAAAAGCCCATCGACAATCCGATGATTATACCAACAGGTTTATTGTATTGCCGCAGAACGGCGCATCGTGATATTAGAAAATAAAAATCCGGGTTCGGACATTTTTAACATGGATACGGATTCATCTCTTCCGACCCCGTTTCATAGAGGTTATATCCTTGTCCTCCGCTACGGGACGTTTCTGTTCTTTTAACGGCCACTGCGAAAAAATATGCTCTTGGCGGACTGTCATCTCTTTCAGTCGTCGGGCGATCTGTTTCCAGTCGTATTCGAAATTCAGCATGACGATATCCTCACCGAAATCGATGTCATCGAAATATGTGAGTGCCTTGAACGGGCGGATGACATTTGCCTGCGGAAATTTTCGTTCGTAGCATTTGAGCATCTCATAAAACGGGATGCGGGTGGACAGACAGGCGATATCCACGAAATCTTTGAGCCGCGAACCGTCGTCGGCTATCGCAGACAGCTTCATGGCGACGATATCCTCGATGCTGTATAAACGGATTCCGGATTCCGCATAGGGCTGCCGGAGATATGCATATTTGTGAGCTATGCAGTCGATCTTAACGCCGTCGATCATGCCTTTCAGCGTGTCGGGGCGCCTGAAGGCCGTTTGGAATCCGTATCGCTGCGAAAGAAACGCTTCGAGTTCCCCGGCGTCGAACGACTCCGGAGTGAACAGATCCAGATCGACACTCACACGATGCCCCAGATATAAGGCCAAAGCCGTACCTCCGGCCAGATTGAACGCCGCAAGTCGGGGCTCGGCCTCCAACTGTTTCAACAACCCAAGTGTCTGCGGCGCAACTGTCTGCGTGTGTAACATCTCAATTCCTCTTTTTTAAGGCCGAAAGCCGTACATACGAAATTCATATCCTGCGCCGAGAGTGTCGGAACCTCTTTGATAATTTCCCGGAAGCCTTCGATGCCTCCGTAGAGGTCGAACGCCGCGAAGTAGTCCCGGAGCCATCCCCGTTCTATGATGCGCTGCACGACGACCTTACGCGAACGCTGCCAGTCGAACTGCGTCAAGTCATAGTCCCAAAGTAATGTCTTTGAGACCTTGCAGCAGCCTTTATTTCGGATATAGTCATCGAATATGGTCATGGGCCGGAGTTCGTTTCGCTTTACAAATATACGAATTATCCTGATGATATGCAATTTCCGTGCTTTGTCCGGCATACGCCTTCAAGAGTTGTGTCTTATCGCTCGTCATTCGCCGCAGCAAACATGGGACAAATCGGATATACACTCCCCGACGAAGGTCGGATACGGTGGTACGGACATCTCCGAACCGATTGTCCCTGTCTGCAGCATAGCGCAAAATTTTCATACGCATAAATAACCGGTTTTTCAGGTGTGGGTCGCCCAGCCGTGAAAGGGACGGTCGATAAAACAGCACGACCGATCCGGACATCCATGATAAACCAATCCGCCGACAACGCCCAGACTCCCGTCGGGATAGCGTTCCTTGAAGAGGAACGAATAGGGCGCGAAGTCCCTGTAAAGTTCGATCTGGCACGGATGATGGGGATTTTGCTCACGGCGTTCGAGGCGCTCCAAACATTCCCGAAGCGTGCTGTCGCCGATGCTTTCGGCGTATTGCACTACCTTATCGTAGTGCTCCTGACACATGATTTTCATAATAGTCCAAATTTTTCATTAATCTATATCGCAACCGATGAAGGTTCGCTCGTTGATAAGCAGGTAGTAATAACCGTTGCCGCACCCGCGGAATTCTTTTGAAAATCCGGCATTCAGGTCTCCGGCTTGATTGTAGTCGTCATCTTTGTCGCAGGGCTCCACCCAGAGCGAGCCGTCGTAACCCCGGAAGTCGAATTGCACTGAATGGTACGGCGTGCGGTTTCTGACGGCCTCGCAGAAACACCGGTACGTTTCCTCGCCACACCATTTGCGCACGGCTTCGAGCGAGATGATCTGCCCGTCGATGCGGGTTCCGGTCGTGATACCGTTTTCATAGAGGTCCTTGCTGTAATCTGCATTTCGGATTTTGCGTATGAACGGACTTGTGAATCCTGCCTTGGCTGCTTCGCGCTGGAACTTGCGGATCAGGCGGCGGTCGGTTTCCGCGGGATCTTCGGCCGGAGCCGGCCAGAATATCTTTTCGATTCCGTCCCAGTCGCTGAATCCGAATCCCCGCCTTCGTTTGCCGACAGCTATGATGCCGCAAACGTTCTGATCGCGGTTGTAAAACAGGCGTCGGCGTCGACCTTGATATTGGATATACAGGGAGTTCGGGGTTTTCGGATCGCGTAGATATCGTTCTGCTTCGTGCATGGCTGATGTTGGATTAAATGGATATTATGTGAGTATGCAATATTATCGTTCTGTACAGGGCAGCGTCAGACACGCTGGAACCTGAACACCGGCTCGCTCACAGAGGTCGATGATTCGGCAAGCCAGCGTGTCCATGTCTTTCAGATCAAGTGCCATACGAATGACGGTTTCGTCCCACACCGTAACTTTTCCTGTGGGGCATAGCTTTTCATTGATAAAGTCTTCAAGCGCCCACAGCGGCCGTTACGGCCCTGAAGCCGGACATGCGAGATATTATAGATCAATTCGGGAGCGAAGCCCGTCCCCTGAGCGAGACGCTCGGCGTTTTTGTTGATGCGATAGGTTTTCATTGTTTCTGAGATTTAAGATTTTTGGTATCTTCTTCTATGATTTGGAAGTCGTCGGGATTCCAGCCCTTTGCGACCAGCGCGGCCTGTGCGTCGATGACGCTCGGAAAGATGCGGCGGTGTTGCCGCGAGAAAGAGATGCGCCCGGCCGAAATACGCCGCACGGGGCACCCCCGGTGTTCGAGGTGGCAGCAGCACGGAACGGGACGGTAGTGCAGGAAGCCGCGCATGCGCAGCAGCAGGCTCCGTTCGTACTCCTTGTCCTCGCGGCAGCGTTCCCACGCCTCGTATTTGTCGATGCCGTCGGTCAGCAGCGTGTAACCGACAGCCCGGTCATAGCGGGTTCGGCCCTGCTAAAGGCCCCTGAAAAAGAGCGACAACAGTTCCAGTTCGAGTGTCGGACGGCCTTTCGTGCGCAACGTTTCGGTCAGCGATTCGATCTCGCCGTAACGGAAGTCGAGCGGGCGGATGTTGTTCGCCGCCATACGCACCATCACCCGTAGGTCCGAAGTAATGGTGATACGTTTTACGATTATGTGACTCATAGTAATGGAAATAAAGAGCGCCGCAGCCGAAAGGTCGCGGCGCAGATTAGAAAATATGAAGCAATACTATTCCAGAGTTTGCAATCCGAAATCGCCGCAGGCCGTACGCAGATCTTCGCTGAACTTGCTGCTCTCGCAATAATAATCACCCATCCGTCCGGCCAACTCCTGCAAATCGCTGTCCGTAATCGTCGCAGTATCGTATCCGTGTCTTTCGAGAGCCGTACGGTTCAGAAAGGCGATGTCGAACTCCGCATTCGGATCATCCTTACTCGGAACGCTTCGCAGTTTCTCGTCGGTGAATCGGTAAATCTCGTCGAGATACTCCTTTTCCGTCCAGTCCGTATTCCCGTGCCGCCGGGAGAACTCGTCGCCCCAGGCAATGAGCGTCGCGGCCGTATCGCGGGAGTTGTCCGAAGGCCGGAACTTCCTGCGCCCGGCTTCATAGGCGATATCGACCAGCGCCTCGGCATAGTCACGCAGGGACACATTGCCCGGAAGCGCTGCGGACTGCCTTTTCATAAAGGCAGTAATGGCCTCGGCATAGATCCGAAGCTGCAAACGGTCGCGCTCCGCGGCGGCTTCGTCGCGGTTCAGCCCGAATTCCGGGGATTCATGGCCATCGAGGAAGTTCTGCAACTCGCCCAGCCGGAAAACGTCGTAGCGCGTATGGTATTCCGGCAGGCAGCGTTCCACGAAATCTTCCGTAAGGTCGTTTGTCGTCTGCGGCGCAGCCTCGGCGGACGGGATGAAGTCGTACTCCTCCAGCCATTCGACGATACTTTGCAGGGTATCGCAGGATAGATTTTCAAGCGCAAGCGGGAAATCATCTCCATCCCAGCCGTCCATCAGGCAGACGGGCGTCAGCCCGTCCTCACAAAATTCGAGGGAGATTACATTGCGACAAAGGCCGTCGTATCCGATTGTAAGGGGCGACTCGTAATACTCCTCGTAGGCGAGGCCGTCCGTATCTGCCAGCCGCTCGCAGTCTGTCGCATCGGCCGAATAAGTTCCCAGGCGCCCTTGCCGGCTGGCGATGACCGAGCGGATGACGCCGATCTGATAAGTGCGCAGTTTTTCGAGTGTTTCTTTGTTGTTCATAGTCATAGAGAATCAAGTTATTTATAAGAAAATTCCGGTCTGACGAAATAGCAGACCGTGGTATTCCGCCCGTGATCCTTGACGAGTTTCACGGGTTGGGGCGCATTATAGAGGCGACGCTCTGAAACCGGAGCATCGAGCGCATTCCATTTCTCTTGCGATACGGAGGTCTGCTCGTCCCGATAGCACCAAACGATGACGGATTTCGGATCGGGAGCCGCGAATACCGTTCCTTCGTAATCGGAGAGAAACCGCCGGAACTCCTCCTCCGTCCGGAACGAAATGCAGTCGCCGCGGTAAAGGTCACTGTCCCGACGTTCCGGGTCTTTATGAAGGCTGATCTTACGCCACTTCTCGGTCGTGAAATCGCCGTAAAGCGGCTCCGGTTCCCGGTATTCCCACAGCGGAACCTCGGCGCAGAATCGGACTGCACCGTTGCCGCAGACGCCGCAATGGCCCCAAGCACAGAAATCCCCCGGCACGCTTCCGGTCGGGTGCAACGCGTGCGGCGCCACGACCGTAAAAGGTCCTCCGCTGACCGAGCAGCCTATACCGCCGGCTGTCGCCCACACGAAAGGCACGTAAGGGCACAGGCAGATCGAGCGCGTTCCGTCTTCACGGACAGCCTCGATCAGGGCATTGCCGTAGAAGTCGCCGTGGCGCGTGGTATAGCGCACCCGGTCGCCGACCTGCGGGACACGCGGGTTACGGGTATGTTCGATCTGCCGCACCAGCTTATTGGCCATGTCCACGTCCTCTTGCGTCAGGTGGTGTTCATGGTCGTAAAGCGTATTCATCGGCCGCAGCGTTTCGAGGCTGTACCGTTCTTCAGTTTTGGATTGTTGCATATTGCTGATAATGAAAGCGCCGCGGCCCAAAGGTCGCGGCGCTGGTTGAACAATCGTTTATATTCGGTTTCTGGATCAGGCGGCTTCGGCCGGAATCGCTCCCGGGGTTTCCGGCTCCTGCTCTACGGCCAGCCGTTCGGAGATCATCCGCGCGGCACGGTTCACGTCCGTGAGGATGTCGAATAGGTAGGTCGGTTCTTTACGGAACTCCGCCAGCCAGTCCTTGATATAGGCAGCGCTCTCCTCGCGGGGTGTCGTGGCGAAGCCCAGCATCGCACCGCACAAGGCTGCCGTAAGCTCGGCGACCAGCTCTTCGCGGATGTAGTCGGCATCTCCGTAGCAAGCGCCAAAAGGACGGTTCAGACGCTCCGCATGCCCAGTGCAATGCGTGACTTCGTGAAGAAGCGTCGTGTAGAATGCCGCGCCCTCCGGGAACTGCCGTTTTTCGGGGCAGACGATCCGGTCGAGCGTCGGCGAATAGGACGCCCTGTTGCCGGATCTGAGCAGGATGGGACAGAGCCACGACTGCTCCGCCAGCATCCGATCGAGCACCTCGCATGTCAGACCGTCCGAGTAGTCTTTCGGCCCGGTCGGTGTCGTAAGCGAAGTGTAGCGCTCCGGCTGCTGTTCCGACATATCCGTCTGGTCGATGTTGAAGACCGGGTAATAGCGCATCACGGGCAGCACGTCGTATTGCCGCCGCTGCTCCTGCGGCAGGCGGTAGTATTCCGCCAGTTCGATCTTTTTGCGGGTCTCCTTATGGCGGATGTACAGTTTCCAGAAGAAGACCGGAAACGACCCGGAGCCTTTGAGGATGTTCAACCCCTCTTCCTTGGCTTGTTTGAAGGTCGTGAAGAGTGGCGTACGGTAGCCAGCGATCTCCGAGAGGAACAGCAGCATCAGGGTATTCCCGCCCCGGTAGGGCGTGCCGCGCAGATTGCGCGGAAGACCGTGCGCAAGGTCGGCGATCCACGGCTTGCGCCACTCCTCGGTGAGCGTCTCCATTTTCTTTATCATCAGCTCCGTCAACTGCGGAGCGATCTTTTCAATCAGATTCTTATTCATGGCTCTTATCTTTACGTTATTCTTCCTCCGGAGCGGTAGCTTGCCGCCAGAGACGGATCTTCTCGTCGTTCGTCCTGCCGCGCCACCACATGTCGCAGGCATCGCGGAAAGCCTTGCGATCGTTCTTCACGCTGAAATTCTCCCGTTTCAGTCCTGTAATAATTTCCCGATCCTCCTCCGTCGTGCCATCCTTCCACCACGGTTCGACCGTATCGGACATCAATTCGCTTTCGCGGATCTGGTACGTGTGCTCTTCGCATCCGTCGCACCACAAATCATCCTGCTCGGGAGCTGCCGGTGCAACTTGTCCCGTATTGCTGTCCACCCATGTTCGGTAGGACACTTCGAGCGAACCGCATTCTTCGCAGCGCCATGGATCGGCGGACGTTTCGACTGCCGGGTTTTCCGGAATAGACTCTTGTTCCGGAATCTCTGAAATCTTATTCATAGCAATAATAATGAAAAGACGGAGCAGGCTACGCCTGCTCCGTCGGTTTGGACATTTAGTTCATGTTGTTACTATGCCGCTGCTTTCATCTCCTCAGGCATCCGGGTGTCGGGTTCGATATCCGGGTCCATCGGAATAATCAGCGGCTCCGGCTTCGGATCTGCGTCGGGCGTTTCGTCCGGCAGCAGGTCAGGAAGCTCCTCAGGCTCGACGTCCGGAGCCTCCTGCATCGAGACCGCCAGCTCCTCGGCCTCGGCTTTTGCCTGCAAAGCGTCGATTTGCTCCTGAAGACGGGCTTTGCGACGCTCGTAGACTTGCAGATACTCCTGCTGCACCTTCTGGCTCTGCTCCGTGAAGTTCATATCCGCGAAGCGGCACATCATGCCCGTCAGGAGCGTTTCGTCCGTACAGCGGTACTCCGGAGCTGCCGAGCGGAAATAGTCCACCAGAAACGCGCGAACCAGCGCCGCCTGTTGCTTGGCCGTGATACGACCCGCCGCGGCGAACTGCTCCCGGTCAGTCAGGTAAGAGCCTTCCTTGGGTCGGAAACCGCACTGACGGAGTTTCGAGTCGCTCATTACGCGCTGCATCACGGCGTAGTAGAACATCTGCTGCTCCTCCTTCTGCAAAGGCTTGTTCGCAACCTTCACATCGAGGAAGACCCGCTTCATATCGGTCGTGATATGTTCGTAGCAGATCTCCCGGTTACGGCGGATCTGTTGCAGCAGCCCCTCCAGCGGCGATGGCGGAATGACGGTGACGAAGACCTTGCGCTCATCGGACTGTCCCTCGTTTACCGTCACTTCCCGCTCCTCGTCTCCGATCTCTTCGTAGCGGATTTCAATATCGAGGTTGCCGATGACGGCGTATTTGCGCACCCGCCCTTCCGAGATGTCGAATTCCAACTGCTGCGTCTGTTCGGCAAACGCCGCCATTTCGGCCTCGTACTCCTCCTTAGCCTCAGTAAAATCCTCTTCTGACTCGAACTCTTCAGCCTGCGGGGCGTCGGGCATCTGAGGGCCTTTATCGTAGTGATAAACGCTGTATTCCAGCTCTTCGACGTGATAGCCTTCTTTCTCAAGAGCTTCGAGTACTGCGGCAGGAGTTTCGCCGTCCGTAGCCAGCGTCGTACGCGGGTCGTCCTTCAGGAGTTTCACGGCTTTCTGTACCAAAAACTCGTTGTTCTTGCGGATCATGCACTCGCGGTTCTGGCAGCCCGCGCAACCGCCCGTACATTCGTCCTTGAACAACACCTGATTGGCCGTGTTGTGCTGGCAGGAAAGGCACTCCGTCTTATCGAAGTTGTAGCTTTCCAACTTGGTCATGTAACGCTCGTAGAGCCGCCGGGCGATCTCCTTGATCCGCGCGGTCTTCCACGAGCTGTAACACCCCTCGGCGAAATGATCGTCGTAGACCTCCTGCTGGATGTCGGCGGGATATTTGGCGATCTCCGTAGCGACGCCCACCGAAATATCCTCCTTGTCGAGCATCCCGGCCAGGGCATCGATCAGCTCGCAGAGTTTCAGTCGCGAGCGGATGTAGGCTTCCGACTTGCCGAACTTGCCCACGAGACTCTCGATCGTATGCCGCCCCGACTGCAAGGCCCGCTTGTAGGCAGCGGCCTCCTCGCGCGGACGCACGTCCTCGCGCTGCAGGTTCTCCGTGATGGCGGCATCCTCGGCCTCGGCGTCCGACAACTCCCGGATAAGGGCCGGAATGAATTTCAGATTCGCCATGGCCGCGGCCCAGTAGCGGCGCTCGCCGTAGACGATCTCGAAGCCCTCGTCCTTCGGACGCACGCAGATAGGCTGCAGTACGCCCGACTGTTTGATGCTCTCGGCAAGTTCCAGCAGCGTATCCTCACGGAAGTTTTTCCGGGGATTGTAGGTCGAATTGACGATCTTGTTCAGATCCAGCAGCCGGACATCCGTCTCGGGATGGGCTGCCGGTTGTTCGGCAGGACTGGTTTCTGCGACAGGATTCACAGCTCCGATATCCGTTGCCTGCGGTTCGGCGGGTTTCATGTCGGGACTCCCGGCTGCAACCGGGTCTTGCGCTTGCGCCGCAACGGCCTCGGAAACGGCCGGCGTCCGAACTGCGGTCTTACCGCTCTGCTTCGATTTCGAATTTGCTTTCGCAGTCTGCATAACATGTAACAGTTTTTACCGTGTGTCTCACGTGTTTTCTGCTCGCACGAATTTTATTGTTTTTATCGCGCAAGCAATGAATAATATGTTATGAGGCTTTATATCCCGAACGGATCGGTTGCCTCGGGAAGATTCATAAGCCCGCGGCGCAGGTGCAGGGGCGGAAAAATACCGCAGCCCCGGCGAGGATGATTTTTCCGTCCCGGAGCCGGAGAGGGAGGCCTGGCCGACCGGCCCGGGATTATCTTTCCCGGGGCAACCGGCAGGATAGGTAATTTCCATTTATCTTTGCCGTGACAAACATCGGAAGCAGCAGCTTCGATGTCATATTGAAACCCGTCATTTCTGGGTATAATCGGATCGAAGCATCCGGCAATATCCTGCATTCGGTTGGATTCATCTCCGTTTCCGGTATATATCTCCGGAAAATTTGCCGGTTCCATACGAACAGTTAATTTTGTAATAGATTCAGTTTATCGGAATGCGTAAATCGGTATTCATACTGCTAACGGTTTTCACGGCCTGCCTGCTCTGCAAGGAGTCGGAGAATATGCCGGGCACCTCTCGGAAATTCATGGATGAAACATTCCTAAACCGTGGGGAGGAGAATTTACTTGCCAGGCAATGGCAATGTGAATATATCTATTCCGATTTAAGTTTCACCAGTGTCTTGCCGGAGGCCAAAAAGACACGCTCGACCGTATCCATGTTCCGGCACGGAGCCCATGGGCGCTTGCGTGCCACGGTTTTATCAATGTGTTGCGTCACATACGGGATTTCGGGCGTCGCAGGACTCGCAGCAAGGGTACACGGAAAAGGTTTCGTGGCCGGCCTACATGCCGTAGACTATTACGTCTATCGCCTGCACCGGCTCATTATTTAGCCATATGGCAAGAAGACTCGCAAAGGCCGGGTAAAAACATGGAATGTCCGGAAAACGGGAAAGTTGTATGTCCTGTTTTCGGGGGAATAAAATGCCCGGCTGTCTCGCGCTCGAAATTCGTTTTTTATACGTGTCGCCCCGATGCATATACGATAAATATCGCTCCGGACGGCTCTGTTCTTTCGGAGAATCCTAAAGATGGAGATTTACGATGTACCGATATGCTGACGCGTTCCGTTGTTCACGACGGAATTTTTTATGTTTTGAAGAGAGCTGTCGTGATCTCACACAACGGCCTGTACGGGTAGATGAAAAGTGTCTTTGGAGGGAGTTTTCGGTATTCCCATATGACGGTATAAACACTCCGGACACCGTTTCCCAACAGTATCCGGAACTGACAAAATTGTGCTTGCGGTATTTTGCACAGGATAAAAATACGGATTCTTTTCGAAAGCAGCAAGCCGTGCCCCGGTTTTTCAGCTTCCGGCGGTTCATCCTCGAGAATTTGCGTTTCTTATATCGCCGCCCGTTTTAGCAATTTTTCCCGCGGGCCGATATTCGGTTTGTATATTTTAATAGACCGAAAATAATTATTTTGGAGTCCTGAAAAACATAATCTCCGTAAGCTGTATGGTAGAATTGGATAAAAGCCAAAAGAAAATTGCCCGAACACTCATAAGCCGGGCCTTGGAGCGTGAATGCTGTACCTTTCTGGCGAAACTCAAACGACTCCTGCAGGATGAAAAAGCGCAGTCCTGCCATGAGAAATATTTGGAAATATATAAGAGCATACAGACATTCGACAAAGATATAAGTCGTCAGTATGACGGTCTGAACGGCTCCCGCTATGCTTTGACGGTATTCAGCCTTTTCTATAACGGAATCCTTACGGAGAAGGATCTCTCGGAATTCGACGACAGAACCCGGGAAGCGTTCTTGGAGCACAGACGGCAGTGGAATCTGGAGTTGTAAGCCGGCAGCACGGACATATACCGCATATGAACCCGGCATGCAGAACCCGAAGGAGCCTCGCAGAAAAATTCTTTCGGGAATGGAATGCCGTGCACCGAGGGAACCGGCCGAAAAAAATAGCATCACAAAGCTGTTTTTGTGAAAAAATATCTATTTTTGGATCGTGTTAAACTACTAAATTCCATACGACCATGAATGAACTGGTAAAGACTATCGACGAGCTGTATGCGGCATTCAAGACCGACGCAGAGCTTCAGGCGGGAAAAAACAACAAAGCTGCGGGACTGCGCGCCCGTAAGGTGTCGCTGGAGCTTGAGAAGAAACTCAAGGAATTCCGGAAAACGTCGCTTGCGGCAGCTGCCAAATAGCTCGTTTTCATCGCATGACGCAGGGTGTTCTTTCGAAGGACACCCTTTTTTGTCCCGGCGGTTTCGACCTTACCGGCGGAGGAAATGACGGCAGCCCTGTCGAAGATTCAGCCCCGGAGTTTCCCGTCGGTCGTCAGGGAGGGATTCAACCGCTCCCGAAGGCTCGTATTGCGTTTCAGCACGGACATATTGCGGACGGCATAGGCCAAGGCTTTCATTGCGCCGATCAGCACGCAGATCTTTTTGGCGCGCGTAATACCCGTATAGATCAGGTTGCGCTGGAGCATCACGAAGTGGGTCATCAGTACCGGCATGACGACGATCGGGTATTCCGACCCTTGGGCCTTATGGATCGTCGTGGCGTAGGCCAGCGTCAGTTCGTCGAGTTCCGTGACATCGTACTCGACCTTCTTGCCGTCGAAATCCACCGTCAGCATCCTGTCCTCCGTATCCACCTCCCGGATATAACCCAGATCGCCGTTGAACACATCCTTGTCGTAGTTGTTGCGCAACTGCATCACGCGGTCGCCCTGTCGGTAGGTGTAGCCGCCGCGGCCGAGGCTCGGCCCCGAAGGATTCAATGCCTGCTGCAACAGCAGGTTCAGGTTCGCGGCGCCCACGACGCCCCGCTGCATCGGCGTAAGTACTTGAATACGGTCCGGACTTTCCCGGTAGGCGCGGGGCAGGCGCTCCTTCACCAGCCGGACGATGGTTTCGGCGGCCCGTTCGGGGTCGTCCTCCCGCATGAAGAAAAAGTCGGTGTCGCGGCCGTTGCTCGTATCGGGGAAGCGTCCCTGGTTGATGGTGTGGGCGTTCATCACGATACGGCTCTTCTGCGCCTGCCGGAAGATGCGCACGAGCCGCACGACGGGGATACGCTGCGAGTCGATGATGTCGCGCAGGACGTTTCCCGCCCCGACGCTCGGCAGCTGGTCGATGTCGCCGACGAACACCAGCCGCATCCCCACGGGAACGGCTTTCAGCAGGTTGTTCATCAAAAGGATGTCGATCATAGAACACTCGTCCACGATCAGCGCGTCGCCTTCCAGCGGGTTCTCGTCGTTGCGCTTGTAGCCGTCCTGCGGGTTGTACTCCAACAGCCGGTGGATGGTCTTGGCCTCCATGCCCGTCGCCTCGCTCATACGCTTGGCAGCACGTCCCGTCGGTGCCGCCAGCAGCACGCGCAGGCCGGCTTTTTTCAAGGCCGCGATAATTCCCTGCGTCGTAGTCGTCTTACCCGTACCGGGGCCGCCGGTCAACACCATGACTTTGGACGTGACGGCCTGCCGGATAGCCGCAAGCTGAACTTCGTCGTATTCGATGCCGGTTTCCGCGGTGAGGGACGACGGATCGAAAAGCCCGTCGAACAACGAACGGCCCGTACTCTCTGCCAAATCTCTCAGGCGACGCGACGTACCGCACTCGGCATGGTAGAACGGAGGAAGGTAGATGGCATCCTTATCGAGAATAAGGTCGTCGGATCGGATCATCTGCTCCAGAACCTCCCGGATAGAGATTTCGCCGGCTTCGAGAAGTTGCCCCGCAGCCTTTACCAACTGTTCCTCCCCGGCGTAGACATGTCCTTCGTCCGAGAGTTGTCCCAGCGTATAGAGGATGCCGCTCCGGCATCGCCGCGGGTCCTCTTTCTCATAGCCCATCTTTGCGGCGATGCCGTCGGCGGTCTTGAAGCCGATACCCCAGATATCGTCGGCAAGGCGGTAGGGATTTTCTTTCACCTTGTCGATACTCTCCTTGCCGTATTCCCGGTAGATTTTCGCAGCATAGGCCGTGCTCACGCCGTAGCCCTGCAGGAAGAGCATGACATTCTTGATATCTTTTTGCTTCTCCCAGCTCTCCCGGATCTTCGCCACACGCTTCCGCCCGATGTTCGGAACTTCGTAAAGCCGTTCGATGTCCGTCTCGATGATGTCGATGGTCTCCGTTCCGAATCGCTGGACGATAGCCCGGGCGAACCGCGGGCCGATGCCCTTGACCAATCCGCTGCCGAGGTATTTTTCGATCCCGTACACCGTGGCGGGCATCGTCTCCTCCCATGTCGCGGCGACGAACTGGCTGCCGTAGCGTTTGTCCACCTTCCATTCGCCGCGGCACAGAAGAACGCTGCCCACGGGAACCTCCAGCAGGTTACCCACGAGCGTGACAAGGTCGTTATAGCCCTTCACCTTGACCTTCAGCACCGAGTATCCGTTCTCGGGATTCTGATAGGTGATACGTTCCACGACACAGCGCAGAAGAGTTGCCGGGTGTTCGTTCATAAAACGGACGATACTGAATACCCAGTAAAATTACGGAAAAAATCCCGGAATAGCAATGCCGCCGGGCATATGACCTTCCTAACCGATTTATTCATCGTCCAAGGTATCGAGATATTCCTTGATAATATCCCCATGACAGGGATAAGGCTTACAGAAGCATCCCAAGCGTTTGCCTTTCAAAGCATGGATACGCTGCCCAAACTCAGGATCGGTACGCAGGCGTCCGTAAAAATAACTGCGGTAGCGGTCCAAAGTAGCACCGCGGCTCATGCCCGGCAGCAGCCGAAAAGGATTCCCGAAATAACCGTCTTCACCATGGCCGGCACGGCCGATTAAACATCGCATGCTGCATAATGAATGTTTACCACTTCAGTTCGTTTCATGACATAAAATTTTAACATTGACGCGGGGATATCCCGCAGGCGCACAAAATAATCCGTAGCAGCCCCGAACGGGATGTCTGCGGATTAAATTTGCCTGCGGGGAGGGCCCCGCGTCGGAATGCACTACGCCCGTTCCACTACGACGATCTCCGCATGGCAGGCTGTGCGTGCGAACGGCTCCTGCATGGGTGTCCAGTGGTGAATGATAAAGTGCCGCATCGTCTCCTGTACGGATTTGGGCCGTTGTTTGTCGATAAGACCGTACGGCAGAAGCAGCACGGCACGATCGCCCGAGCGTTGCGTGCGAGAGAGCCATTGTAGGAAGTAGACACACTCCACAATCTCGAACGGCGGATTGGCAATGACGTTCTCGCAGCGGAAATCGATCTCTCGGAACTGCATCCGCAGTGCATTAGTTTCGGGATAGAGACGTTCGTAAAGATCGACCAGTTCCGCATCGGCATCGAAGCCGAGTATCGCCGACGGATGCACGCCTTCGAGGAGCAGGGCGCGCGTAAGTTGCCCTGTACCGCAGCAGGCGTCCACGATACGGCTGTCATTGTCGAAATATCGCACGGCCAGTGCCGCCATCTGGCAGGCCGTGCGGTCGGGTGTCAGGTATTGCGAAGCATAGACGCCCTTGCGGCGCTGCCGCTCGCACATTGCATCATACGGCCAGTTATCGCCGCCGTAGAGGAATGGCAGGTCATTGTGCTGCTGCCAATAATCGAGAATCTCCGGCAGCGTATCCGGCCAATAGAAATTGCGCCGCAGATAGTAATTCTGAAGCGCATAGCGTTTTGTGATTCTTTCAAAGATTTTCATTGGATCAGGTTTTAGGGTTACTCTTTTTTCTGCCGCGGCACCGCAATCCAGTCGGGATTCAGCGTCATACGCCAATCGGGATCGCCAGTGCGGTAAGCGAGGAGCTGGGCGGCGTAATCGTGAGCTTCACGGGAATTTTGGGCCCGATAGTGAAACATCCATTTCTGACCGCACCGGGGACATTCCCAGACGACCATCGTACCGGCAGAGGTCTCGGCAAGGCCCAGCATGCAAGGTACTACGTATAGTGCGGCGGTTCGAAATCACATTCATAACAGGTATAAATACCGCGGTTATAGCATCCCTGCGGTGGAACGCGCAGGGACAAAGGAATATCGATCATATAAGTATATGGTTTAGGTGTTCGTATCTTCAGGCGAAGCCGCGACTCCGTCCTCTTGGCAATAGTCGAATTTCATCAGCTTTGCGACACGGGCGTACTCCTTATCGTAATACGTATCGTATTCCTTTTGATATTCCTCCTTGTAATGGGTTCCGCCGTCGGGATCGTCGGGGTCATCGGCTTCGACGAATGTTTCGAAAGGTGCACCGTGTGCGTTCAGCAGCCGTCCGACGGCCAGATCGCAGGCAATATCCATAATCGACGCGTTGATCGCGTCCTTATGGTTACGGTAATATTCGTGTAAATTCATGGTTTCGTTCATTAAAATGTTCTTGGTGTGAGTTATTGTATTTCTGCGGACATCAGGTCGGGGTCCGCAATGCAGATCGGGTTTGTTCCGGGTATTCATTGGGCAGACTCTTTCCGGATTCGGATTTGCTCCTCTGCGAATTGTCTGTTCCACCACGCCTCGCAGGCATCGACAAGCATTTGATACTTCTCTTCGGAAGGTTGTCCGTGATGCAGTTTCCGTCTGCGGCCGAGTAAATCATAACCGTAGGATCTCCATTATTGTTTTCTATATCCAGTGGATATTCCGTTCCGGGAATCTGATAAGCAGCATCTTCCTGATAGGTCGGATCATTTGACAGTTCATCGAGTTGACCGTCAGCACATAGATCCTTGATCTTCTGGACTGCCGTTTCGAGATTCTCGGCTTCAAAACTGAAATACCGGCAATCTATGACAGTAATTTTTTGATTCCGATAAAATTCATAGCGTTTCATTGCGCGATTATTTGAGGTTAATACTTCGACACTTCCAGTCCTTTTTTCGTCATGCTCATCGAGAAGCCCGCCTCATGGAGCTGTTTCAGTACCGAAGCGTTGCTCTCATGGATAAGAAGCGGATAGACTTGGGAGTAGTTGTCGGCGATCGGTGTGTTGAACGACACAGTGATTCTGTTGTTTCGGGTGATGATTTCCAGCGCACTCCGGAAATCGGATTCCTGCATGTTCATTTGAAGGTGTCTTTAATGATTATCGGATATGGGACGTAGTTCGCATGGATAGACTTCAGTTTCCGAGTCTGAGCAGCAGATCAGGATAAGATCCTTGTCGGAGGGTGTCTCCTTATCGTCATTACCCGAACAGACGACACAACAACCGGACATTTCATAGTCGGGATCGCTCCGGAAGACACGCTGCCCGGGATGGAAGACTCCCACGCGCGGCAGCTTCTCCCCGTCGAGAGTCTCCGGAAGAGCGATTACTTCCCGGATTGCAAGCCGGGGATGTTTGTCGAAATGCCAGTCTACCTCGGATTCTTCGCTGAGAGTCGTTCGGATCGTGTTCAGAACCGTTCCGCATTGTTCGGAAACAAGACGTGCGGCTTCCTTGCCGGAAGCCGCACGCAGGGTAAAAGCCCCGTGGAAGGTATAACAGACCTTCAGTTTGAATTTTCGTCGCATAATGTTTAAGAGTTATTGTTTTCAGACCATTCGTCGACTGTCGTCGCGTCATAGATGCCGTACCGGCGTATTTCAGCGTACGCCTGTCCTTCCCGGAGCAGGGGCTGCCGGGAGACGAACGTTCCGGTGAAGTTTGCCAAAGCCAGCGGAACGAGCCACTGGAAATCGCTGCCCCGACCGCCCATGACCTCGCACGAATGAAAATCGGCGGGAAGGGTTTCGGAATCGAGCCGAGATATGGTGAAAAGAGCCGGGATGCCGTTGATCTCGGCGTCGTGGAAATCCCTGATATCCGCGAAAGGAATGTATGATTCGTATGCCATGATATGGAAATGACGCCGCCCGCTCGTTGCGGAGCAGGCGGCAGGTGATTAAAGAAAGATTCGGTACCACGCTCCGCGCAGATAGACGTTAGCTTCCACATAGAGCGTATATAAGTCCGCAGAGACAATCCGCAGGAACAGAGTCCTATCGCCGCGCAGTTTCCCGATCTGGCGCCGGAACGCCTCGGCGGGAAAAGGTTTGCGCGAGATGAACCGTCCGCGAACCTCTGCGTCCGAGGGGAGGTATTCGTACAAGCGGTAATTGAGCGCCAGCCAGCGAAGGATTTTACGGCGGGTTTTCGCATCGTCCGTCCGCAGTGTGAAACGGTTGAAACAAAGATTGTTCATCGTAAATCGGAGTTAGTTCAGTGACAAGGCCTGACAGAAATAGTCCGTATAATCGAAGTCCAGTCCCAGCCCAGAACAGGCCGTTTCAAGATCGCCGTAGCACAGAGCCCCGGCATCCCGCAGTTCCCGCAGGTTGCGAAGTTCCGCGGCCAAATATTCCTCGGCGCGACGTTCGCCGCAGCGGCACGCAGTGCAGATATTTTCGATAATAATGTTTCGTTCCATAGTCGTTTAAGGTTTAGGTGTGAATTTATTGTCGGAGAGTGCAAGGAAATCGTCGAGCGTGCGGCTCCGATAGTCCAAAGAGATCTTTTCGCTGTAATCCGTCTGCCGGATATCGAAAGTATAGGTCAGGCCGTTACGAATGATCTGGCCGTGACTTTTGTCATGAACCCAAACCACATCGGACAGAGCCTCCAACCGGTTGCGGTACCCGATTATTTTGCGTTCGTTCTCCGCATCGATCCGTTCGAGATTCCGGAAACCCTGCGTGAGGTATTCCACCCAGTCGTCGATCTTCTTTTTGGTGAAGACCCCGATACGGTTCGGAGCGGTTTGTTTGTCGAAAGCCTTGCCGTAGGAGTAGTTGTCCGCATATCGGAAGAACGACCAATCGAATCGGAGGTCGTAATAGGGTTTTGGATAGAAATATTGGCGGACGAGAAACAGGATGTCGTTTCTTCGGAAACCGGTGCAAGCTTCCTCGAAATAGTTTTTCAGGCTGTCCACGGCATGTGTAACACGGTAGAACAAGGCTGCCTCCGGAACGAACTCCTGCACTGTTTCCAATACGGCCGATGCGCTTCGAATAGCCC
>OMGS01000310.1_pt1 | contig 34298 bp, 19 predicted proteins | sample 1646081 | NCBI WGS metagenome assembly OMGS01 (sample SAMN05578591, study PRJEB25193) | human gut metagenome | biome: Human Microbiome; feature: human-associated habitat; material: feces | host: Homo sapiens | place: USA:Birmingham | reverse complement strand
ACTGGAGTTCAGACGTGTGCTCTTCCGATCTCGCCTGGGCATCGATCCGCTTGGCGGCGCCTCCGTGAACTATTGGCCGCTCATCAACGAGAAGTACGGCCTGAACATCGGCGTGGTGCGCCCCGAGGTCGACCCGACCTGGCGCTTCATGACCATCGACCACGACGGCAAGATCCGCATGGATCCGAGCTCCCCGTACGCGATGAAGGGCCTCGTGGACCAGCTCAACGCCGGTGCCTGGGACAAGTACGACCTGGTGGGCGGCACCGACCCGGACGCCGACCGCCACGGCATCGTCTGCCCGAACTGGGGCGTGATGAACCCGAACCATTACATCGCCGTGTGCGTCGAGTACCTGTTCGGCGGCAACCGTCCGGGCTGGCCGGAAGGCACCGGCATCGGCAAGACCCTGGTCTCCTCCTCCCTGATCGACCGCGTGGCCTCGTCCATCAACGCGAAGCTCGTCGAGGTTCCGGTCGGCTTCAAGTGGTTCGTGGATCCGCTGTTCAGCGGCGAGGTCGCGTTCGGCGGCGAGGAGAGCTCCGGCATGAGCTTCCTGCGCCGCGACGGCCGCGTGTGGACCACCGACAAGGATGGTCTGATCCCCGACCTGCTGGCCGCCGAGATCACCGCCAAGACCGGCAAGAACCCCGCGCAGCTGCATCAGGATCAGGTGGCCCGCTTCGGCGAGAGCTGGTACAAGCGCGTCGACACCCCGACCACGCTGGAACAGAAGGCCAAGTTCGCCAAGCTCACCGGCGATGACGTGACCGCCACGCAGCTGGCCGGCGAGGACATCACCGCCAAGCTGACCGAGGCGCCGGGCAACCACGCCAAGATCGGCGGCCTGAAGGTCACCACCAAGGATAACTGGTTCGCGGCGCGTCCTTCCGGCACCGAGAACATCTACAAGGTGTACGCCGAATCCTTCGTCTCCCCCGAGGCCCTGGACAAGGTGCTCGACGAGGCCAAGCTCGTCGTCGACAAGGCATTGGGCGAATGAGATCCATGCAACGCATGGCCGGGCTGGCGGCCCGTTAGCCACCAAACGACCGACCCCGAGGCCCTTTGCGGATCAGCTTCCGCGAAGGGCCTTCGCATTACACCCATGGGCCGTCTGGATGAACGCCGTGACCGAACCCACCTCGGATGTGGATAACCATGTGGATAAGTCCGATTCACGCTTCGCTCCACCCACCGCATCTGATATGATGACGGTATCGTAGCCGCATAGGACAGGACTACGGCTCCGACTTCGGCGCGCGTGCGTACAGTGGTGCGCCCACTCGCGTCGACCGGTCCCATCGTCGCCAAGGAAGGGGACGAAAGACGGATACACCTCGGTTTGGGCGCACCACCATCCGCATAAGTAAGGACATCACCATGACCAGCACCAGCAGCACCGACGTTCCATCCGCGATTTCCGCGGACGCCCTCATCATCGGATTCGGCAAGGGAGGCAAGACATTGGCCGCAAAGCTCGCTTCAACGGGCCGAACGGTCGTCGTGGCCGAAGCGAGCGCCGACATGTACGGCGGCACCTGCATCAATATCGGATGCCTGCCGTCCAAATCACTGATCCTCTCCGCCGATCGGGCGCGGCGAGAGGGCGCGAACCGTACCGCCGAAACCCGCGAAGCGGCATTCGAAGCCGCCATCAGGGAGAAGCGGCGCGTCACCGCGATGTTGCGCGACAGGAACTACCATAAGCTGGCCGACCAGGACAACATCACCGTGATCACCGGCCGCGCGCGCTTCACCGGCGCCCACAGTGCGGAAATCACCACCGCCGACGGACCGGTCGCCGTGGCCGCGGACATGATGTTCATCAACACCGGTGCCACGCCGCACATTCCGGACATTCCCGGCATTCGCACCACGCCGGGCGTATACACCAGCACCGGTCTGATGGACGTCGACGAGCTTCCGCAACGGCTGGTGATCATCGGCGCCGGATTCATCGGACTTGAGTTCGCTTCGATGTTCGCCGATTTCGGCACGGCGGTCACCGTGCTGCAGCACAGCGACGAGTTCCTGCCACGCGAGGACGAGGATGTGGCGGCCGCGATCCGTGCACAGCTGGAATCGCAGGGGGTCAGGTTCCTGTTCGGCGCGGACACCAAGGCGATCACATCGGCGGATGACGGCATCAGGCTGTCCGTCTCGATGAGGGGCACGTCGGACGTCGGCTCCGAAGCGCGTCTGTGCCTGTCCACCGACGCGGTGTTGGTGGCCACCGGACGCACGCCGAACGTCGAGGGCCTGAATCTCGAGGCGGCGGGCGTGGAACTCACCGAACGCGGCGCCGTGAAGGTCGACGACCTGCTGCGTACCACCGCCGACGGCATCTGGGCTTTGGGCGACGTGAACGGCGGCCCGCAGCACACGTACATCTCGCTGGACGACTACCGCGTAGTATGGTCTCAGCTGAACGGTTCCGCGCGCCCGTACACGCTGAGCGACCGTCGCAACGTGCCGTCAAGCACGTTCCTGCACACGCCGTATTCGCGTGTGGGCCTGAATGAGCGCGAGGCGAAGGCGGCGGGACTGGATTACGTGGTCAAGCGACTGCCGGTGGCCACGGTGCCCAAGGCCCAGGTGATGCGTCGACCGGAGGGCATGATGAAGGCGCTCGTCGAGAACGGCACCGACCGCATTCTCGGCGCGATGCTGCTCGCCGCCGAATCGCACGAGGTGATCAACATCGTCAAGCTGGCGATGGATATGGGCGCGCCGGCCAGTACGCTGCGCGACATGATGTTCACGCATCCGACCATGGCCGAAGCGCTGAACGACCTGTTCGCGTAACGGTCGCGAATCGCGCGTGGCCGCGATACATTTACACAGCGTTCAACAAATCGGGGCTCCCCTCCTTGGATTGGAGGGGAGCCCCTTGGGTTATCGGCTAGTCAGCCTGCCGTCACGCCTCGCGGTGGCGACGGGCGTAGGCCACGGCGCCCAGGCCAGCGCACGTGGCGAGCGCGATGATGATCGCGAACACCTGCACGTCGGCGCCGGTCTTGGAGATGTCGTCACCCTTATGAGTGCCGCTCTGGGTTCCGTCGCCCTTGTTGTCACCGGGTGCCTGCGACTTGAGAGTCAGGCCCTTGATGGCGGCTTCGAGCGCGTCGGCCATCGCGTCGACCTTGCTCTGCTGGTCGATGGTCAGTCCGCGCTTCACGGCCTTCTTGGCCGCCTCGAACTTCGCCACCGAGTCGGCGGTGTAGCCGCTCAGGTCCGAGGGGACCTTGGCGAGCAGGTCATCGATCTTGCCGTAGTCCGCGGACTTGTAGGCAAGCTTGGCCTCGGCGGCTTCGAACGCCTCCTTGGCTTCGGTGAACTCGGCAATCCCGACTTCACCTTCACCGGCGGCGGCCAGCTTCTTCAGCGCCTTGTAGGCGTCGGAGTAGGCCTTGTAGCTGGCGTCGGTGTAGTAGCCCTTGTCGTTGTCCTTGAGCTTGATGCCGTCCACGTAGTCCTTGACGCCGGTGGCGCGGGCATCCAGCTTGGCGACCGCAGCGTCGATGGCGGCGACGCGCTCGGCGAGCTCCTTGACGGTGCCGGACTTGTACAGCGTGTCGAGACCCTTGACGACCGGGTCGGAGGTGGTGTCGTCCTTCGCGGCGAGCAGCTTGGAGAGCACCCCGTAGCTGGCCGTGGTGTACTTGGACGAGTCAACCTTGCCGGCTTCGGCGACCTTCGCCTTGAGTTCGACGGTGGAGACCAGGGCCTCCTTCGCCGCCTTCATGGCGTCGATGTTCTGCTGGTTGAGGCCGGCATCCCCCTTGACCTTGTCGCTCTTCGCCTTGGCGATGGCGTCGGTCAGGGCCTTGTAGCTGTCGGTGGTGTACTCGCTGCCGTTAACCTTTTCCATGTCGGCGATGGTCTCGTCGAGCACGGTGGTGTCGGGCGGCGTCGTGGTGCGCACCAGCGCGTTCTCGGCGGCGGTCAGCGCGGTCAGCGCGGCGGCCACCGAATCGGTGGTGCCGTTGACCAGCTTCGCCTTTGCTGCCTTGAGCGCGTCGGAGTACGCCTTCCACGAGTCGGCGGTGTAGTTCGCCTCCACGTAGTTGCTCTCGTGCGCGATCTGGGCCTTGAGGGCGGCGACGTTCACCAGCGCGGTCTTGGCGGTGGTGTAGTCGGCGGTCTTGGTCTTGAACGCGGCCGGCTTGGTTCCGTCAGCGGCGATCAGGGCGTCGAGCGCCTCCTTAGCGGCCTTGAAAGCCGCGTAGGAGTTCGTGGTGTAGTCGGCCTCGTCGATCGTGGCGAAGCTGTCGACGGCGATCGTCGCGAGCTCACGCTGGTAGGTGGAGTCCTTCAGCGCGGCGAGAGCGTCATCGACGGCCTTCTTGAGGCTTGCGGCGTCTGCTGTGGACAGGTTGTTCGTGTCCTTCAGCGCTTCCTTGACCTCGTCGAGCGCGTCGGTGTACGCGGTGAACGTCACTGTCGTGTAGAAGTGGCCGTCGTTGGTGACGGCTTCGTCCACGAGCTTGCGCAGCGCGGCGACCGCGGCGGCGTCAGCCTTGGTCTGCGCGGCGTCGATGGCGCTTTGCACGGCGCTGGCTGCGGCGTCGATCGAAGCCTTGCCGACCAGCGGGCTGCCGTACACAGCCTGGGCGGTGGCCTTGGCCTCGTCATACGCGGTCTTGGCGTTCGCGGTCCAGGCGGAAGTGTCGACGGTCGCGTCGATCTTCGCCTTGAGCGCCGCCTTGGCCGTGGTGATGTCGGCGTCGGTGTCGGCCGAGTCGAGCGTGATGAACTCGGAGATCTCGGGGATGGCGTCGCCCCACGCGATCTTGACGCTGAGCAGCTGCTTGCCGTCCGGCACCTTGAACTCGTTGATCGCCTGTTCCAGCGTTCCGAACGTCACCTCGGAGGTGGAGCGGGCGGCTGTACGAGCCGTCACACCGGAAGTGGTTCCGGTCGCCGCGTCGTACACCGTACCGGTGACGGTCGCGCCACTGGCGGCACCCGACTGCACGATGCGGAACGACTTGATGTCGCTCGGGTCATCGATCTTGTAGGTCAGGGAGCCATCGGCCGCACTCGGCTTGTACGTGGTGGTCAGGTCGCCGTCGATCATGTTGCTCGGCGCGTGGCCGCGCTCCTCGACCTTGGTGGCGGAGAACGCCGCGTTCGCCTCGGTGGAGACGTAGGCGCCCTGATTCACCATGAACTCGTTGAACGCGAGTGCACGCTGCGGGTAGTCGGCGGTGGTCAGCAGACGCAGGTAGCGCATGCCGGTGCCGTTGGCGATGTCGTCCTTGCCGTAGTAGAAGACGTTCGGGTAGTTGGAATCGGTCTTCTTGTTCGTGTCGCTTATGTCGCCGAACGCGGTCGTGGTGTCGGTGTCGGACACACCGTCGCCAATCTCGAACGCGTCAACCCAGGTCTTGCCATCGACGGACATCTGCACCTTGGTGTCGCGGATGTAGTCGTACTGCGTGTCCTGCGTGTAGATGCGCAGCGAGGTGATGTCGATCGGCTGACCGAGATCGAACACCGCGGTGTTGCCCTGTCGCGGCTGGCCGGCGAACTTGATGACCGTGGTCATATCGCCGTCGAACGCGTTGCCGCTTTCGCGGGTGTCGGTTCCCCAATCGGTGCGCTTCTGGATGTCGGACGAGACCAGCTTGCCGAACTTGCCGACCGTGGAAAAGCCGACCTTGAGCTTGTCGACCGAGAAGGCCGCTCCGTCGGTGTCATTGATCACGCGCACGTAGCGGGCGGTCTTGCCCGTGAGGTTGCCCGGCTCGACAGTGGTCCAGACGAGTCCGTTGTCGGAGATCTGCAGGCTGGGGTTCGCGTTGCCGGTGTTCAGCTCGACGTCGGTCAGATCACGGATCGCCAGCAGATCGAGTCCGGCGTACTGGCCGCCGTCAAGCATCGTGTGCGATTTGTCGAACAGCTCCGCCGTATTGGCGCCCAGCGTGGCGGTGTACCCGTGCTGCGTCTTGTTCGTGTACACCGACTTGAGCGGATCGGCGGTCTCGGGCGGGGTCACGGTGATCTCGGCCACGCGCCACCACACGTTCTTGGCGGCGGTGTTGCGGATGCGTACGTAGCGCCCGGTCACGTTGCCGCTCACCGTGGAGGTGACGTCGTCGCTCAGGTCGCCGAGCTTGGTCCAGGTGGCCTTGTCATCGCTGACCTCGACGACGCCCTGGCTCGGACGGTCGTCGGGGCTGGAGGCATGACCGGTAATCGTGACCTCGCCGATCGGCTTGCTGGAGCCCAGATCGACGATCACGGCCGCGCCGGCCGCGATCTTGTCGCCGTTCGGGTCCTTGAGGTAGGTGATCGTGGACGGGTTGCCGTCGATCATCTGCTCCTTGGTGCTGCTGTAGGTGGCGTTGAGGTTCTCCAGCTGCACGCCGGTCGCCGTGTACGGAGCGAGAGTCTCCTTCTCGACCTTGTTGACGTCGATGCCCTTGATGCCGAGCCACAGGTCATCGCCGTTGTCGGCGGTGGCGATCAGTCGCACGCCGGTGACGCCGGTGATGTTCAGACCGGTGACTTTGATCGGCTCCTCGGAGCCCTTCGGGCGCTCGAACGTCGCATCCGGCACGTCGGTCCAGTTCTCGCCGTCCGTGGTGGTCTGCAGCTTGGAGTGGTAGAAGTGGTTCTTGCCGCCGTTGAACGCGAAGCGGATGCTCTTGAGCGTGGTGGCCTTGCTGAACTTCACGCCGACGTAGTTGCCCTTGTGCAGGTAGTTCGGGTTCTGGAACACCGTGACCGTGCTGTCTTTGCCGTCGAAGATGTCTTCGATCGAGCCGGAGGTCGGCGTGGTGAACACGTCGCTGATGTACGTCTTGGTCACGACGTTCGGGTCGGCCTCCTGCTGCACCTTGTTGGACAGGTAGGAGTCCATCGCCTTGATGAACGGCACGATGTGCTGCACGCCGACTTCGGCGTACTCGGTGTGGTTCACGTAGTAGAAGCCGTGCTTCTTGGACGCGGCGAACGCGGACTGCGCGTCGGAGTACTCCTTGAGCGTCGAGGACGTGTCGCCGTTCAGCGCGGCCTCGATACCCGCGATGTAGGCGAGCGCGGCCTTGGTGGTGTCATCCCAGCAGTCGATCCACGGGGCGATCTGCTCGTTGGCGTCCTGCCCGGTGTAGTCCTTGCCGATGTCGCCGAGCATCTTCGCATCGCCCTTGGCGCGGTAGGTCTTGGCTGCCTTCTGCAGCGTGACGAACGCGGCCTTGATGTCGGTCAGGTCGTGGGCGGTGATGGTGCCGTCAGCCAGCTTCGCCTTGGCGGCGGTCAGTGCGGGAGCCAGGTCCACGGACTCCTGCAGCGCGGTGACGCGCGAATCCATGTTCTGGTTGATGGTGTGCTTGGACAGCTCACGCAGCGCGTTCGACGCGGCGGTCGGCACAGCGGAGTTGTGGTCGACGAACGAGAACGAATCCTGCCATGCCTGGTCGGCCTCGCTCTTGCTCCGCCAGATGTTCCACGAGTAGGTGGCGTTGCCGAAGATGCCGACCTTGCTCGGCTCGGACTGCTGCATCGGGTTGAGCACGATGCCCTGGATCTTCGACGGGTCGACGCCCGGATGCAGGAACGTGTCGTAGCCGCCCATGATCAGGTGGCTCTTCGAGTTGTCGGAGCACGGCCAGTTGATCCACATGTAGGGGCCGCGGCCGACGTTCGAGGTGAACGTGTCGGTGAAGTTCTGCGAGACCTCGCCCCAGACGCGTCCGCCGGTCATGACGATCTGCACTTCCTTGGGGAAGTTGGCGAAGTAGCTCATGCCGTTGCCCATGTATTCCTGCGTGACGAACGGCAGCGTGGTCTTGAGGTCCGGGTAGGTCTTCTTCATTTCCTTGAGCCACGCGACCATATCGGTGAGCAGCTTGGTGTAATTGTTACCACCCACGTTCGCCGCGTCATCGGCCAGGATGGCGATCTGGCGTACGCCGACCCCGATGGTCTGCGCGAACTTGTCCTGCAGCACCTTCAGATCGGCCTGATAGTTCGCCTCGGAGTTGAACCGAATCGCGTTGTTCATGAACGGGTGCAGAGCGAACACGAAACGCGTCTTGGAGGCGTTGCCGGCATCGGCGAGCGGCTTGATCTTGGTGTCGAGCTCGTCCTGCGTGTACAGCGTACGCCACTGCGAGTTGTGCTTCGGATCGTCCTTGGGGGCGTAGAAGTACGAGTTGAGCTTGTAGTAGCCGCCCCACTTCATCAGGTTGATGCGGTCCTGAGTGCTCCACGGGTTGCCGTAGTAGCCTTCGATGAAACCGCGGCTGACCACATCGGCGTAGTCAGTGACGGTGAAGTTGCGGATCGTCAGGCTATCGATCTGGCCGAGCACCTGGTACAGGGTGGTCAGGCCGTAGAAGCTGGCGTCGGTGTCTTTGCCGAGCACGGAGATCGTGCCGTTGTCGGACTTGAGGAAGTATGAGTCGGTCTTGTCGAAGATGGCGGAATCCGGGCTGTACTTGCTTTCGATGGCAGTCTCGGCCTTGCCATCGGAACCGTTCACGCCCACATAGACGTTGGTCTTGCCGCTGACTGCGGCGTCGGATTCGGTGACGTTCAGGTTCTTGAGCGCCGCCACTTCGTCCAGTCGGTCCTGGGTGGCTTCATCGATGTCATCGTCATAGATGACGTTGATGTCGCGAAGAATGTACTGTCCGCTGTCATAACGGATCGAATGCGGCTTGGGGTACAGCGTGTATTCGGTCGCCGCCGTATCGCCGCCTGCCGCGTACGCCGTCTGCACGCCGATGGCCACTGCCGGGCTCAACGACAGAGCCGCGGCAAGCAGGCCTCCTAATGCCTTACTGCGCATACTGGGGTTCCTTTCCTTGTCCGGCACTGGGGACGCGCCGGCTGAATCTCTCATCATTGAATTATTCGTCACCATGCTGCTTTGCATCATCGTGACACGGGGACTCGTGTGAGTTCATCATTGGTCAGTATTCAGTATATATAATTAACAAAATATCGCGACGTTTTCGGTCGTGTCGCAGCCCATCGGCGATTCATGGCCGTGACACGGCGTGCGTTACTGTTGTTGTCATGACCATCACCGTATCGACAGACGGAAGCGCCCTGGGCAATCCGAACGGCCCAATGGGCTGGGCCTGGGCCGACCACGAACTCAACATGGCACATTCCGGCGGCCATGAGCACGGCGGCGACTGCGATGCCGGCGGCGCCACGAACGGCACGAATCAGATCGGCGAATTGTGCGCAGTGCTGGAGGCGCTGCGCGCACATCCCGGCGCGGAGCCGCTGGTCATCGAGACCGACTCGCAGTATGCCATCAACTGTTCCACCAAGTGGGTGCACGGGTGGAAGAAGAACGGCTGGAAGAACTCGCAGAAGAAGCCCGTGAAGAACGCGGCGCTCATCAGGGCGATCGACGCCGAGCTGTCGCGCCGCGCCGGCTCGGTGAAGTTCGTGTGGGTCAAAGGGCACGCGGGCAACGCCGGCAACGAGAAGGTGGACGACCTGGCTCGCACGTATGCCGGCGACTGCCGCAGCGGCGTGCAGGAGGGATATCTGCCGAAGGAGGGATGGCAGTCGCTGCTGGCTTCGGAGTATGCCAAGGGAACCGACGTGCCGGAGGATGCGCAGATGCTGCTGGACGGCAAGATTTCCACGCAGGAGTACCATCTCGGGCGAGGCGGGGAATCGGGTGAAGCGGGAGCCGAGCACGAATCGGACGGCGACAACGTCGCAAAGCGAATCCGCAAGCCATCGTTGGCGGAGCTGCTTGCCGAACCCGAAGGCGTGCCCGACTACGGCGAGACCCAGTCGGACACATCATCCACCACTGCGATGTCAACTCCTACTGTTCCCATGACGACCGAATCGGACGCGACCGTCGCACTGTCATCGAATTCGGCACAGGCCGAAGGCACACAGTCCGGCAGCTTCACACGCTCTGTGGCCGAACCTGCGGCGCCGCGGCTCTCACCGACCGCCCTCACCGCGTCGGGCACGCTGCGCTTTACTCCCCCGCCATCCACCAGCCCGACATATGACGGACGGCCGCGCATCATCCACGGACTGGTTCGCGTGGACGGATATGTGAACGGCGACGGCACCATCACCCTCAACAATGCCGCGTTCTATACGGACAGGCAGGGATAGCAGCCGAATGGCGACGGTTCTCCTCCCAAAACCCGGACGAACGGCGGTGACGTTCCACGAACCGGATACTATAGAGGTGGACTTCAATCCCAAAGTTTGAAGCATGTTTCCCTCCAAGGGGAATGCACGGACATTTCAAGGAGTACATGATGGACAAGGCACAGCAGGATGCACTGAAGAAGGCGGCCGGCATCGAAGCCGCCAAGCTGATCGAGAACGGCATGATCGCCGGTCTCGGAACCGGTTCGACCGTGCGTTTCCTGGTCGATGAGCTCGGCCGCCGCGTCAAGGAGGAGGGCCTGCAGTTCACCGGCGTGACGACCTCCCGTCGCACGCAGGAGCAGGCCGAAGGTTACGGCATCAAGATCGTGGACATCGATGATGTGGATCATATCGACATCACCATCGACGGCGCCGACGAGGTGGACAAGAACTTCAACGGCATCAAGGGCGGCGGCGCCGCACTGCTGTGGGAGAAGATCGTGGCCACGAACTCCAACAAAATCGTGTGGATCGTGGACGAGTCCAAGGTCGTCGACACCATCGGCAAGTTCCCGCTGCCGGTCGAGGTGATTCCGTTCGGCGCCGGCCACGTCATCAAGCAGTTCGAGGCCAAGAACTACAAGCCGGTGCTGCGCCTCGACGCCGACGGCAAGGAAGTGCGCACCGACGAGAACAACTTCGTCGTGGACCTGCATCTTGAGCGCATCGACCACCCGCAGGATCTCGCCGAGGACCTGATCAACACGGTCGGCGTCGTCGAGCACGGCCTGTTCCTCAACATGGTCGACAAGGTCATCGTCGGCGACCCCAACGGCCCACGCGTAATGACCAACGGCAACAAGTGACCTAACGCGGCGAATCGCCGCCTCAATCCCGGCACCGGCAGCCCCCCCCCCCATCGGAGTCTGCCGGCGCTGTCATATCCAGTTCGCTTCCGCCAGCGGGGACGAGGATGTAAAAGCCCCGCGGCCGACAGGGTCGCGGGGCTTTGTGTGCGCGCTTGCGAGCGAACGACTACTTGCGCTGGTGGCGAGTCTTACGCAGCATCTTGCGGTGCTTCTTCTTGCTCATCCGCTTGCGGCGCTTCTTGATGACCGAACCCATCGTCAGCCTCCCTTAGTACGTTAAAGATTGCAACTTGCCCAATAGTACACGTATTGAGGGACTTACGCATCCGCGCGTTCCATTTCCGCCATGAATCCGCAAATCACCCCGAATTATCACGAAATCACAGCGGGAACGGCTCGTAGAACCGCAGCACGGATTCCTTGGAGCCAGTCACCTCGAACACGGCGGTATCGTTCTGCCACAACGCCGTCGCGGTCTTGCCATCCTTACTGTCGGCCCTCACCGTGTAGCTGCCGGTGCTCTTGCCCGACACCTTGACGTCCCCGGACTTCAGCTCCTTGCCGGTCAGGTTCTTCGCCAGCTCGTCGTACTGCTTCTTCACGGTGTCGGAGTCCGACCATTGCGCGACGATGACGGTCACGTCCTTCGCTGACTTGCCCGTGGAGTACGTGAGCGTGTACTCCTCCAGCGGCGACGCGGACTTCCAGGTCTCGCTGGCGCCCGCCTTGGTGCGCGCGTAGTTGAGCACGCTGTCCGGCATCGCCTTGAGCAGTTCGGATGCGTCATCCGGCAGCGCGGTGGCCTTGATGCTCGGCTTGGTAGGCTCGGTGGCGGTCTGCTGCTGCACCTTCGTCACTTCGTCCGTCTTGTTCAATGCCCAACCGGGCCATACGAACGCGGACAGCAGCGCAAGCACGACGACCAGCGCGGCGACGATCATCACGACGATCAGCTTGCCGCGCGATGCGGAACTACCGTGCGGATAGGAAGGGGATTGAGTCTTTGCCATGCTGTGATTCTCTCACGCGCATACGACGCAACGGCATCGTTTCGCCGGCGACGTCAACGTGCCGCTTTGTGCTAAGGTCTGCGGTATGGTGAAGTCGGCGACACGATATGTATGCAGCGAATGCGGCTGGGATGGTCTCAAATGGGTGGGCCGCTGCCCGCAGTGCGGGCAGTGGGGCACCGTGGAGGAATTCCACGAGGCCCGTCCCGCCGCATCGTCGTCGCGCACCGCGGCGCCGGGCCGCACCTCACGCACGCAGGCGGCCGTGTCCATCGTCAGCGCGGCGACGCCCATCACCCAGATAGACACGTCCACGGCGTCACGGCTGTCCACGGGTTTCGGCGAGTTCGACCGTGTGCTCGGCAGCGGCATCGTGCCCGGCTCGGTCGTGCTGATCGCGGGCGAACCCGGCATCGGCAAGTCGACACTGCTGCTGGAGACCGCCGGCAACATCGCCGCAGGCCAGCCCAACGGCTCGGTGCTGTACGTCTCCGGCGAGGAATCGCAGGCGCAGGTGCGGCTGCGGGCGTCGCGGGTCAATGCGATGGAGCAGAACCTGCTGCTGGCGTCCACCACCGATCTCGCCACCGTGCTGGGGCTGATCGAGCGGACGCGGCCGACACTGGCGATCGTGGATTCGGCGCAGACCATCGTCTCGCAAGACGTTGATGGCATCTCCGGCGGCTCCACGCAGGTGCGCGAGGTGGCAAGCGCGCTGATCGACACGGCGAAGACGCTGAACATCCCCGTGCTCCTGGTCGGGCATGTCACCAAGGACGGGTCCATCGCCGGCCCGCGCACGTTGGAGCATCTGGTGGATGTGGTATGCCAGTTCGAGGGCGATCCGGAAACGGCGCTGCGTATGCTGCGGGCGGTGAAGAACCGGTTCGGGCCTACGGATGAGGTCGGGTGTTTCGATATGAGTGGCGAGGGCATCGAGGAGGTCAGCGATCCCTCGGGACTGTTCCTGTCGTCCGCCGACGAACGTGTGGAGGGCACGTGCGTGACGTTCACGCTGGACGGCCATCGCAGCCTGCCCATTGAGATTCAGGCGCTGGTGACCAGTTCCGTGCTGCCGACACCGCGACGGGCGGTGGTGGGGGTCGAGACGAACCGCATCGCTATGCTCACCGCCGTGCTGTACCGACATGGCAAGGTGAACCTGCTGGCGAACGACCTGTATGTATCGACGATCGCGGGAGGACTGGCGAAGGAACCAGCCTGTGATCTGGCGATTGTGGCGGCGCTGGCCAGTGCGGCCAGGTCGAAGCCAATCGCGCGAGACACGTGCGCCATCGGCGAGATCTCCCTGACCGGGCAGATTAGGCCGGTGCCGCGGCTGGAGCACCGGCTGCGCGAGGCCGCGCGGCTCGGGTTCGCCACGGCGGTGGTGCCGCCGATGCGCAAGCGTGTCACCATCGAGGGGCTGCGCATCGTAGAGGTGACGCATCTGCGCGACGCGCTGGAGTCTCTGGGCGTCGTCTGACAGTGACGGTGACGGTGACGACACGGCACGCGCAAGATACGCGAGGCACGATAGCGGCGCGATTCAGCGCATGCGAGCCTATGCCGATACCGTTCGGACGCAGGTGGAGAGACCGGCGTCTGTCGGGCGCTCCTGCCGCGCTCAACGCGCGGAGGTCAGTTCCCTGGTCTCCTGGACATTGCGCGTCAATTCGTCCTTGAGCGCATCGGCACTGTCGAATTTCACCTGCGGGCGCAGGAATCCCGCGAATTCGACGCGCACATCGTGACCATACAGGTCCAGCCATTCGTCGGTGACCGCGTACGCCTCGACCACCCGCTCATTGAGACCGGTCTCTTCGTTGAAGGTCGGCTTCGTGCCGATGGAGATCGCTGCCGGCCACCGGTAGGGTGATTCGGCGGCGAGCCTGGCCTTGGATGAGCCAGAATCATACACGCGCGGAATCACCGAGGCATTGCCGCTGCCGCTGTTGCCGTCGGAGGCGTTCTCGTCGGAGTCGGCGGTCGCTCCCGCCGCGCCCAAATCGATCAGCCAGCCGGCATACACGCCGTCCACCGGAATATAACCGTCAATCATGCTCCCCAGGTTCGCCGTCGGGAAACCGATTGTGCGGCCGCGCTCCTCGCCGTGCACCACCGTTCCCTCGATGGCGTGCGCATGGCCGAGGATCTCGTCGGCGGCCTTGATACGACCATGTGCGAGCAGGTATCGCACGTTCGTCGAGCTCCACACGCGCACTTCGCGCCCCTGATGCTTCTTGCTCCACGCGCGCAGCTGCGCCTTGGTCATGCCTTCGGTCGGATCCACAGGCTCCCCAGGCTCGCTCGGCATCTGCGGGGTGACGTCGGCCGGCACGCGCACATGACCTGGGCCGCGGTCGTCGACGATCTCAAGCTCGAACACGCCGGTGGCCTGCGCGAGGACTCCGATGGCCTTCACATCGCCAGCGCGGTTGGCGCCCATCGCCGCATCCGTTCCCAGCACCAGCGTGCGCATGCCCAGTTTGCCGACCATCTGGCCGAGGAAGAACCGATATGATTTCGTGGCGAACGCCAGCGTATAGCGCACGATCAGCACATGGTCCACGCCAAGGTTCTCCAGCGTCCGCAGCCGCTGGTCGACGCTGGTCAGCGCCATGGGGTCGCAGAAGCCGTCGCCCGGTTCCTGCCCGTCATGGGCGGCCGCGTACGCGTGCACGACACCGGGACGCGGGTCGAACATCACCACCACGGAAAACGCCTTGTCGGCCTTGGCGAGTTCCACCGCTCGGCGGATGACCGCCTGATGGCCGCGGTGCATGCCGTCGAACACGCCGACCGTGACCACGGATTTCCTGTTGGCACTCAGCGTCGGCCATTCGACCAGCCCGGAGGCGTCCGGGGCAAGAGTCGTGATTTTCATGGGTGATGGTGTTCCTTACATGTTGCGCCGTATATGCGGCTTGTGGGCATGGTTCCGGCCTTCCATGATACCCGCCACCAGTGCGGCTGCGCCACCGAATGATGAACTGATTTGCATCATGCCGTCCCGATGCCGTCACTGTGTGCGGGCGCCGTCACTGTGTGCGTGGACGCACAGCGTGACGCACACCCCAAAACCATTGGAAAATAAGGATTTCTGGCATTGCGTCACTGTGTGCGTGGACGCACAGCGTGACGCACCTCGCACACAGTGACGCATTACGCGCCAAATACGGTGGCCGGCTTGGCCTCGCCACGCTTGGCGCGCTCGACGAGCGCCACCACTTCCCCGCTCTGCGGCAGATACGCGGCGGCCGTACCGTGGATGTCATAGGGGATACGCCGGCCGTACCGCAGGTTGACGGCGTCCTGATCGGTGATGGCGAGCAGCGGCATGGTGCCTCGCGCGGCATCCAGCATCGTCAGCGCCTTGCCTGCGAGCTCGTCGCCAATCACATCGAGCACGGCGCGGTTGCGGGACTGGTGGTTGCCGTTGCGGTCGGTGTACTCGCGTGTCTCCACGTGCGCGGTGATGACATTCGGCGAGGAGACGTCGAAACCGCCCACCCGCGTGCGCCGCAGCCGTATCAGGTGCCCGCCGACTCCCAGCGCCGCGCCCAGGTCGCGCCCGAGCGCGCGGATATATGTGCCCGCCGAGCAGCTGACGCGCACATCGACGTCGATCACCGGCGTCGCCTCCGCGTCATCCCGTTCCGTCGTTGCCCGCCCGTCCGCCGCCGAGACGAGCGGAAGTCCTAGCTGCCGCGTCGGGGCATAGCCGAACCGCACATCCAGCACACCGAACGCGCTGACGGTGATCCGACGCGCCTTGAGCTGCACGTCCTTGCCGTCGCGGGCCAGATCATAGGCACGTTGACCGTTGATTTTGATTGCGGAGAACGTGTTCGGCACCTGCTCGATGCTGCCGGTGAGCTGCAATGCGATGATGTCATCGATACGGTCGCGCCACAGCTGCTGGCCATCCGGCAAAAACGCTTCCTGATGCGGATGATACGCGGAGCCGTCATCCGCGACCTTTGCGGCTGCCACGGCCGAACCCTTGGCCGCGTTCACAGGCCCATTCTCGCCAGCCGACTGAGGCCCACCGGCGACCGGCAATGCCAGCAGCTCTTGCCAGCGCTCGGGCGAGGTAGCCGACAGCAGTTCGCCATCGGCATCATCGGTGGTGGTGGACTGGCCGAGGCGAATCGTCGCCTCATAGGTCTTGTCGTGTTCGACGATATGGTTCAGCAACCGCGTGGCGTTGCCGAATCCGACGACCAGCACGCCGGTGGCCATCGGGTCGAGGGTGCCGGCGTGCCCCACCTTTTTCATATGCAATGCGCCGCGCGCAGCCGCGACGATGTCATGACTGGTGACGCCACGCGGCTTGTCCACGACCAACAATCCCGACGTAGGAGTCGCCGGCGCGGCGGAGCCAGCCACAGGCGCGGCTTCCGAAGCCACGATCGGAGCCTGCTCGCCGCCCGAGGCTTCGGGTACGGTCCCCATCAGTGAATCCTCTCCCGTCTCGCAGAACCGCTGATATGCGGCTCAGCGGTCGCCCGTTGCCTCGTCCGCCGCGTTCTCGGCGTCATCTTCCAGGGTCTCGACGCCGATGCCGTTGCCTTCGACGTCGTCATCGTCGAGGTCGTCCGCGTACTCGTCAAACTCGTCGTCATCGCGCTCTTCAGGATGCTTGTACGGGTCGGCGTCGCCCGCGTACTGCGCGGTCTCGCGCGCCTTGGCGATCTCCTCGTCACGCTTGTGCGCGACAGCCAGGATATCCTCGATCTCATGCGCCTCGCTCGGCACCTCGTCATAGATGAACTGCAGCTGCGGGGTCAGTCGCAGGCCGGCTTTGGAACCGACCAGCGAACGCAGCCGCCCTTTCGCCTGATCGAGCGCCTGCTTGGCGCGCTTGCGCTCCCCCTGCTCGCGCCCATCATGCCCAAGCTGGGTCCAGTACACCTTGGCGATCTGCAAGTCATTGGTGACGCGCACATCGGTGATGGTCACGCTCGCAAGCCGCTTGTCGTGCAGCTGAGCTTCCATCGACGACGCGATCACCCGTTGGATCAGCGCCGCTACTCGTGCGGCGCGCGGGTTCGTTCCTGCCATAAAAATCCTTTTCCTCGATTGCGCGGCGAACCGCTGACAATATCACTCGTATCATATTCGCACATCCCCTACTCGAAGGCTCACAGCGAATCGTTCTCAATAAGAAACATGCGAGGATTGCGCACATTAGCGCACAATCGAACAAAACCGAAAAGCCCGGAGTTCCGGCCATCAGCAGCGAATACTGTTCATTGGCGAAAAACGGGGGGCGCACGAACCGTAATGAAAATGGTTCGCTGCGCCCGTCCGCGAAAAAGCGGCGGACACCCGAAAGCGCCCGCCGCCCATGTATATATGCGCCTTACTTGCGCTCGACTTCCTGCATCTCGAAGGTCTCGATGATGTCGCCGAGCTCGATGTCGTTGAAAGTGCCGAGGTTGATACCGGCCTCGTAACCTTCCTTGACCGACTGCACGTCGTCCTTGAAACGACGCAGCGAGGAGATCTCAAGGTCGTTGACGGTGGCGATGCCATTGCGCAGAATACGGCACTTCGTACCGCGCTTGACCTCGCCGTCCTGCACCATGACGCCGGCGATGTTGCCGAACTTGGAGGAGCGGAAGATCTCGCGGATCTCGGAGTGGGAGGTGACGACCTCCTCGTATTCCGGCTTGAGCATGCCCTTGAGGGCGGCCTCGATGTCTTCGATCGCCTTGTAGATGATCGAGTAGTACTTGATCTCGACGCCTTCACGGTCGGCCAGATCCGCCACCTGACGGTTCGGGCGCACGTTGAAGCCGATGATGACGGCCTTGTCGACGGTCGCGAGGTTGACGTCGTTCTGGGTGATCGCGCCGACGCCGCGGTGGATGACCTGGATGCCGACCTCGTCGGACACCTCGATCTTCATCAGGGAGTCTTCCAGCGCCTCGACGGAACCGGAGGAGTCGCCCTTGATGACGATGTTGAGCATGTCCACCTCGGACTTGGCGAACTGCTCCTTGAGGCTTTCGAGCGAGACGATCTTGCGGCGTTTCGCGAGCTGCGCGGCGCGTTCGGTGGCCTGGCGCTTCTCGGCGATCTGGCGGGCGGTGCGGTCGTCGGATGCGACCAGGAAGAGATCGCCGGCGGTCGGCACGGACGTCAGACCCAGCACCTGCACGGGCGTGGACGGGGTGGCTTCCTTCATGTGGTTGCCGTTCTCGTCGAGCATGGCACGCACGCGACCGTACGAGGTGCCGGCGACGATGGCGTCGCCGATGCGCAGGGTGCCCTGCTGCACGAGCACGGTCGCCACAGCGCCGCGGCCCTTGTCGAGTCGGGCTTCGACGGTGGCGCCTCGGGCGTCCATATCCGGGTTCGCACGCAGGTCGAGGTCGGCGTCGGCCGTGAGCAGCACGGCTTCGAGCAGCTTGTCGACATTGGTGCCCTGCTTGGCGGAAATGTCGACGAACATGGTGTCGCCGCCGTACTCCTCCGGCACGAGGCCGAACTCGGTGAGCTGGCCACGGACCTTCTCCGGGTTCGCGCCCGGCTTATCGATCTTGTTGACGGCCACGACGATCGGCACCTTGGCCGCCTGCGCGTGGTTGATGGCCTCGACGGTCTGCGGCATCACGCCGTCATCGGCGGCGACCACGAGAATCGCGACGTCGGTGAGCTCGGCACCGCGGGCACGCATGGCGGTGAATGCCTCGTGGCCAGGGGTGTCGAGGAACGTGATCTTGCGCTTCTCGCCTTCCAGATCGACGGTCACCTGATAGGCGCCGATGCGCTGGGTGATGCCGCCGGCCTCGCGGGCGATGACGTTGGTCTTGCGGATGGTGTCGAGCAGTCGGGTCTTACCGTGATCGACATGGCCCATGACGGTGACGACCGGCGGACGCGGCTTCAGATCCTCGTCCTCCTGCAGCTCCTCGCTGTCAAGGTCGATGTCGAACTGCTGCAGCAGCTCCTTGTCCTCCTCCTCGGCGGAGACGATCTGGATGTTCCAGCCGATCTCCTCGCCCAGGATCTGGAAGGTGGATTCGTCCAACGACTGGGTGGCCGTGGCCATCTCGCCGAGATGGAACAGCACGGTGACCAAGGCCGCCGGGTTGACGTTGATCTTCTCCGCCAGATCGGCGAGCGAGGCGCCCTGACGCAGGCGAACGGTCTGGCCGTTGCCGGTGGGGATGCGCACGCCGCCGATGACGGGTGCCTTCATCTCCTGGAATTCCTGACGCTTCGCGAGACGGTTCTTGCGGGCCTTGGACGACTTGCCGCCCTGACGGCCGAATGCGCCGGCCGCGCCGCCGCGACCGCGACCGCCGCCGCGCGACGGACCGGTTCCGGACGTGTTGGAGTTGTTCTGGAAGCCGCCGCCCTGACCAGCGCCGGTGCCAGCGCCGGCACCGAAGCGGTTGCCGCCCGCAGGACGGGCGCCGCCGGTCTGACCCGGACGGTTATGCCCCCACTGCCCCGGCTTGGCGCCCTGCGCTCCCTGACCGGGACGACCGCCACGGAATCCTCCGCGACCGCCCTGACCTGCGCCGGGGCGACCGCCACGGCCGCCGCGATTGTCGTTGTGGTTGCCGTTTACGGTCGGACGGGCCATCGGGTGCGGACGGGGGATGTCGCGCGGGGTGGGCGCGTGCATGCCCTGCTTGCGGCTGAACGGGTTGTTGCCGGGACGAGGTCCCGGAGTCGACGGACGGGCGCCGCCGTTGGCGGAAGGTGCGCTGCCTGCGCCCGGCTGCTGGCCCTGGCGCGGCTGACCCTGATGGGAGCCTCCTCGGGAATCCTGCGGACGGCCGCCGGCGTTGCCGCCGTGACCGGGTTGGTGGGAACGCGGGCCGGGGAAGGCGCCGCGCTGCCCTGAAGGCGCGTGCGGATTGTGACGCTGCGCGGGTGAGGGACGGTTCTCGCCGCCTTCACGGTTCGGTCGAGCGTCACGCATGTCGCCGCGGGATTCGTTGCGATTGTCGCGCGGCGTCGTGCCGCGATTCGATGACGGCACATGTGCAGCAGGCGCCGCAGAGCGCGGTTCCGCCGGACGCGGTGCCGCGGCGGGCTTCTTGCCCAGACCGGGCTTGGCTACAGGTGCGGGCTTGACTGCGGGAGCACGATGCTCCGACGGTGCGGGAGCCGGTGTCTTGCGTTCCGCTGCGGACGCTCCCGGCTTCGCCTCGCCCTTCTGGAAGGCGTTCTTCAACTTGCGCGCCACCGGCGCCTCAACCGTCGAAGAAGCTGATTTTACGAATTCACCCATGTCCTTGAGTTTGTCAAGGACGGTTTTGCTGTCGACGCCAAAATCCTTGGCAAGCTCGTACACGCGTTTTTTCGCCACATTACTCCTAATTCTGGGCCGCGCGTAGACTCGCGCGGCTATTTTCCGATGACGGATTCTGCCCGTTTCATCGTGCAACCATGGTCGTGTTACCTCATATCTCGATCCCGTGGCATGACGGCATAACGCATCCACACCCGGTGTGCCGTGTCCAGCATACTAGGGACGTTGGATGTGCCGTCGGCCGCGCGTCACCGCCGTGTCGCGGATCACTTGCCTTCGGCAGCGACCTTCTTCGCGTGCGCTTCGGTGGATTCGATGCCGATCTTCCATCCGGTCAGCTTCGCCGCGAGACGCGCGTTCTGGCCTTCCTTGCCGATGGCCAGCGACAGCTGGTCGTCATGGATGAAGGCGATGGCGGTCTTGTTCTTCTCGCTGATGACCTGCACGCCGGTGGCGACGGCGGGAGACAGCGCAGAGGCGACGAACTTCGCCGGATCGGCGGACCAGTCGACGATGTCGATCTTCTCCGGTCCGAGGTTCTCCATGACGGCGCGCACACGAGCGCCGCCGGGGCCGATCAGGGCACCCTTGGGGTTGACGCCATCGGTGTTGGCGCGGACGGCGATCTTGGTGCGGGCGCCGGCCTCGCGGGCGATGGCCATGATCGACACGGCGCCGGACACCAGTTCCGGGACCTCGCGCTCGAACAGGCGACGCACCAGCTCGGGGTGCGAACGGGAGACGACGATCTCGGGGCCCTTGACGCCGCGCGCCACGTTGACGACATACACGCGCAGACGCTCGCCATGACGGTAACGCTCACCGGGCACCTGCTCGCGACGGGGCAGAATCGCCTCGACATCGCCGATGGCGACATGCACGTTCGTCGGATCGCTGGCATCCTGCTGAACGATGCCGGTGACGAGCTTGCCCTTCTGGCCGGAGAAGGCGCCGAAGACCTTGTCGTCCTCGGCCTTACGGAACAGCTGTCCGATGACCTGGCGCGCGGTGGCCGCGGCGAGGCGCCCGAAGTTGCGCGGGGTGTCGTCGTACTCCTCGCCCAGCTCCGGTGCGGGATGAGGGTCATCCTCGGTGGGCTCCACCGGGATCTCCTTACGAGCCCACACGGTGAACGTGCCTGCCCGCGTGTCGAGTTCGACACGGGCATGCTTGGCCGCATGAGGTGTTTTCAGATAGGCCAGACGCAGCGCCTCTTCCAGTGCGGCGTCCAGTTGTTCGAGATCGATTCCTTGCTCGATGGCGAGCTGATGCATTCCTGCCAGGTCCAGTTCCATACTCAAGACCTCCTATGAAGTTATAGCCGTGGTGGCGCGCATATGGTCACAGTCGTCTATTAGTGTAGAGGCCTATGCAGACACGTCATTGGCCAGATCACGGCATTCCATGCCGTGAGAGGAACATATCTTCGTGGTGTCGCCGTATCGTCGCGGCACTCTGCATCACCGCCCTGTGCGGCGCCCTGAGCGCCTGCAGCGCGCCCCGGATCGATGGGCGCGCGGAGTCGGAACACCAGCCCAGCGCCTGCGAGAGCGCCTACTGGGCCGCCGACGCGTCGACGGCCACCATGAACGGCCGTCACCATATCATCATGCGATATCTCGCGGCGAAGCAGGCCGTCGGGCAGTGGAGCGAGGTGGCCGCCACCTGCACCCAGCGATTCGCGCAGGGCACGATCAGAAGCGCCCAGGCCGAGCATGCGGCCGTGACGCTGGGCACAAGGCTCGGTGGCAACGACACCTACCGCACGGTCTCCGACGACAGCCTGAGGCAGGTTCTGGGCATCGACCTCGACGGCGCCACCTTGGGCGCCATGTCGCTGGCCGAGGACCGCGCCGGGTTCGTCATGGAGGTGCTCGCCGCGCGGGATACGCCCGGCGCCACCCTGAGCCGGTCCGACCGGCACAAGACCGCGGGGCAATTGCTCTTCACCGCGTCCGGCTTGAGCCGCGACCCACGAGAAAAGGTCTACGACATCCAGAAGATCCTCGCCTCGCCGACCTCGATGACCGATTCCACGACCGGCCTGAGCGTGCCGACAACGGCCTTGACGGAGATCGACTGCGCCCGGGAGCAGCTCGCCGCAATGGCCGATGACGGGGCGTCGGCCAAGTCGAAGCACACCGACAAGACCGGCAACAACACCAACGGCAACGGCGATACCGACAGTGCAACTGACACCACCGACGTCAACGCCACCGATACCAACACCGTCGGCACGGAAAACGACGCACGCCTGCGTGTCCTCTCCACGCTGATCTCCTCCCACATCACCTCCGCATTCGCACTCGGCTACCCCGACATGGACGCGTTCCTCTTCTCCTGATCGCGTCACTCCCGCAGCCCTATTATGCATACGGGGGTAAAAGCAACACCCGTACGCCGCAGAAGTCAGCCCGATTGCATATGCGCAACATAACCGTTTCTTCGTAAAAGGTCTCACGTTGCCGTGAAACCCGATGGAAAAAACGCCAAACTCACCCTCGATGGCTCATCGATGAGCCAGCAACGACAACGTAGGGCCTATAGGAACTTTTGTGGTGCTTATGATCGAGGTCTGGCCTTGTACGAGTAGGCGTGTCGGCATGTCTTTTTCCCCGCGTGGAAAATGATGCGCTCCCGGTGGTGGGCTGGATGGTGTGAGAACGCCATCCAGCAAAGCGAGGAAATGCCCGGCATGCGGGCGTGCGATGAAGAAGAACGGACGGACCGGCAAGGGCACGCAACGGTGGAGATGCCGGGCCTGCCGGCTGAGCTCGACGATGCCGCAGCGCGGCCGCAGACGGGCGCGGACGCTGGAGGAGTTCCTCTCATGGCTGCCGGGGCGTCGTCCCAGACGGCGTCGGAATCCACGGGCGACGCGCGCGCCCTGCGCAAGCGGATCGCATGGTGCTGGTCAATCCGGCCGCGCATCGCCCGCCGGACGCGAAGCGCCACACGGTCATGGCCGACGGCACGTACATGGGCCACGGCTGGCGCCTGATCATCGCCATCGACGGCGAAAGCGGAGAAGTCCTCGCCTTCCAGTGGTGCGCGCACGAGGAGCTGCGCCGCTGCTGCCGGCGGTTGGAGAAACTCTTCCGCGAGGGGAAGCTCTTCGCCTTTCCCGGGCCGGCGCTTGCCGCAGGTGGGCCGGTGGCGCGCACCACGAACCGGCTGGAGGGCGGCGTCAACTCGGTCGTCAAGAACGTGTTGCGCAACCCGCGGACTGCCCGAGGAGCACATGCTCCGCGCGTGCGAATGGGTGTGCTACATGAAGACCGCGCACCCGCGGCCGGAATCATTCATTCCCGATGATCCGCTGGAGGACGGGAAAGCGACGTCGCCCGAACCGGAAGGCGACGTCTCGCCCGCATACGGGATCGGCATCGACTGGAACGAATTCCACACCGGCACGCGATATCCCAACGGCACCGACTGACGCCGAGAACCAGACCTAAAGCACCACAAAAGTTCCTATAAGCCCGAAAGAGGGTTCCGGGAGAATCCCGGAACCCTCTTTGCTGGCGGATAGGGCGAGATTCGAACTCGCGGAGGGGTTAGCCTCACACGCTTTCGAGGCGTGCTCCTTAGACCGCTCGGACACCTATCCATGCGCTGCGAAAAAACGCAACTTGTTCATTATAAGTCGATTTCCCGATTACGCAAATCAGCGCGTGGCGCACCTGCCACCGCTCCATCGAGCCTCCATCGGCGAGCTATCTGCGTTTCGAGGGGTGGATTCAGCTCCTGCAAAACATCTATCTGCATTTCAAGGGGTTGGTGGTCAAGTATGACGGCTCGCTAATCCGCATGATTCCAATAGCGTAACAAGCCGAATACATCAGGTATCGCGTTTGAGCAACCCCCTGAAACGCAGATAGATGACCCGAGCAGCCTCAATCAACCCCTCGAAAGCGAGATAGCCCGCAAAACGCCCCAGGCAACCGTCCTCACAGCAGCTGCTCGTGGACGGAGGCGTTCACCCATTGGTTCTGCTGGACCTGATAGCCCGAGAAGATGCCGATGTCGAGCATGCAGTCGCGGTAATCGCGCCCGTGGGCGATGGTGATGTAGTTGTCGTCGACCATGCGGTTGTGGGTGGGGTCGAGCCCGATCCAACGGCCGTCGTGGTAGATCTCCACCCATGCGTGCGTCGCACCCTCGCCGCCCAGCAGGCCCGCGATGTAGCGGGCGGTCAGCCCGACGTGGCGGCACACCGAGAGCATCACGTGCGCGTAGTCCTGGCACACGCCCTTGCGCTGGGCGAGCGCCTGCTCGGCGGTGGTGCGGATCGTGGTCGAGGCGGGCGTATACGTGAACGCCTGATACACCTCGTCCATCACCTCCCATGCCTGATCAATCGGAGTGGCATCGGCCGGCAGCCCGGCGATGCGCGCCCGGCACGCCGCGATCATGGCCTCGATGCACGGCCCGGGAATCGTCAGCGCCGAGTTGAACCGGTACAGCGGCTTATAGATCTCCGACTTGATGTGGGCGTTGTCGACGAACGCGATGCCCTTCACCGAATAGCTGAATATCGTGTGAGGCTGCGGGATGAACCCGGTCATGACCACGGAATCGAACGAGTCGATGGTCGTCTCCAGTTCGACGTCCGGCTCGATGGCGACCTCCACGTCCACCACCTGCTGTCGCGGACCGGTCGCAGGCACGCAGCGCAGTTGGAAACGATGGTCGGTGACCGGCGAGCTGAACGTCAGCTTCATCTCGTAGTCAAACACCAGTTTCTTCATGACGGCAGGCTCCTCGTCGGATAATGCTCGCAAAAATCCACTCTAGTCTAGCAGAAACGGCGGAGGTCATCCGTCAGCTGACGGCCGCCGACCGGTCACTCTCCGATCGGCGGCCTGCCCCTCACGGACGCTTGGCGTCCATGTTCATCGCGTTGAGCATGCCCGCGTCCTTCGGGTCGCCGGTGATGGCCCGGCTGTTGAAGTCGGTGAGGAACTCGTTCAGGCGGCTCGTCAGCTCCGGGTAGCCGCGGCTCGGCAACTGCCCGAGTAGCCAGCTGATGCCGGACACGAAGCATGAGGGCAACGGCATGCCGTCGAGTGTGCGCGAGTAGGTCTCCAACTTGGCGAGCGGCGCGTCGAGCTCGCTATTGTCCAGATGGAAGCGGGTGTACAGGTCGATGCGCTCGATGTACTTGCCGATGAACACGAACGCCTTCAGTGTGATGTCTGCGGTGGAGTTCTCGATGCCGCCCCAGAACGCGAGCATGTCGTCGGCGATGTCACGCTGCGAGTAGATGTCATCCGCGCTGGCGGAACGCTCGGCGGCCTCGGTGATGTTCTTCACCGCGAGCTCGACGTACTGCAGCAGCCTCGACGTCAGCTCCGGGCGCAGCACCACGGCGTTGTTGAACGCGGCGACGATGGCGGAGCGCACCGAGTCGGGGTTCGTGCCGTCGTAGAGGAAGGAGTGGATGAACCCGTCGAAGTCCTCGAAATCCTGCGGTAGGTCGAGCGCCTTCGCGAACGGGCGGAACGCGTCCACATCGGTGTCCATCACGCGGTCGTAGAAGGGGAAGAACTGCACGAGTGTCGTGAACGCGCGCTCGGTGTACCGCCCGAGCCAGTACAGGTTGTCGGCCTTCGACGCGGTGACCAGCGACAGCGAGTGCCGCTTCGAATGCGGAATGAGGTTCACCGAGGCGACCGACTCCTCGCGCTGCCTGTCCGTGCTGCCGTCTTCGGGCGCCAGCACCCACGTATCCTTGAATCCGCCGCCCTGCGACGAGTTGACGATCATCTGGCCGGGCACTGACGAGTAGCGCGTCAGGCCGGAATACCACACGTGCGTGTTCTGCCCGGTGACCACGAACGCGCGCAGATCGCACTTGCGCGGGCTCACCTCGCCACTGTCCGGGTCGATCACGTCGATGTCGCGGAACTGGATGACCTCCTGCGCGATAAACCGGCGCGGATCCTCCTTGATGCGGTCGGCCAGATCCTCCCGCGCGGCCTTGTCGAGCGACGAGCCGAACACGACGCCGTAGCCTCCGGCTTCCGCCACGTCCTTGATGACCAGCTCGCCCATGCGGTCGAGCACTTCCTTGCGGTCCTTCTCGAACATCGGCATGTAGGTCGGCGCGTTGTGCAGGATCGGCTCCTCGTTGAGGTAGTAACGGACCATCTGCGGCACGAAATAGTAGATCGCCTTGTCGTCCGCGGCCCCGTTGCCGGGCGCGTTGATGATGGCGACGTTGCCGGAACGGTAGGCCGACAGCAGTCCGGGAACGCCGATAACCGAGTCCGGGTTGAACGCGAACGGGTCGAGGTATTCGTCGGACAGTCGGCGGTACACGGCGCCCACGCGATGCCGGTTGCCGGCATAGTCGAGGAAGTACAGCTTGTTGTCGACAACTTCCAAGTCTTCGGGGAACGCGAGCGCCGCGCCGGTCTTCTCGGCCAGGTAGGCGTGCTCGAAGAACGCCGAATTGTAGCGTCCCGGCGTGAGCACGACGGCGATGCCTTCGGTGGATACGAAGTCCATGGCCTTGCGCAGCAGCCGCGGATAGTCGCGGTTGTCGCGCACGTGCACGTCGCGGAACAGTTTGGGATTCGTACGGCGTTCGATGTCGCGCGCGAACAGCGGGTAGCTGGCTCCCGACGGGATGCGCAGGTTGTCTTCCAGCACCCACCAGCGCCCGTCCTCGCCTTGGACGAGGTCTTCGCCTGCGATGTGCGCGAAGATGCCGCCGGGAGGAGTCACGCCGTTGACTTGCGGAAAGTAACCGGCCGACGTGTACACGTATTCTTCGGGGATGACGCCGTCGTGGATGATGCGCTTGTCTGAGTATATGTCTTTGAGGTAGGCGTTGAGTGCGTTCACGCGCTGCTTGAGGCCGGCTTCCAGCTCGTCGAATTCGTCGGATTCGATGATGCGCGGGATCGGGTCGTATGGAAACAGCCGGTCGTGGTATTCGCCGTTCTTGTATACGCCGAAACGCACGCCGTTGCGGCTCAGTTCACGGTTGATGTCTCCTCGCCTGTTGACCAGTTCCTCGGCGAATTGTCGGGCTGACCGTTCTGTCATGGCGACTCCTTGTCTCACAGATACGCATGCTGAACGCTTATGCTCTATGATACTGAACTCGTCCCAGCGTATGCGGCCGTGGTTTCCGCATTCGCTCGAAAAATCGACAATCATGTTACGAATCGGTCGCGCCGCGAACGGTTCGCCGGCCTGCCGAACGTCTGCCTTCGCGCCCACCCCCGCGTCTACAGCGTGCGCTTGGCGCGTATACGCTCGGCCCGTTCGGCGAGCTCGTCGTCGGCGGGATAGGCGACGTGCTCCAGCGTCAGCCCTTGCGGCGCGATCGGCCCTGTGGAGCCCTCGCGCAGCGGCACGGCCATCTTCTCTCGGAACCAGTCGGTCGAGCGCTTGCCCATGCCGACCTGTATGCAGCCGCCGACCAGCGAGCGCACCATGTTGCGAGCGAAGGCGTCGGCGACGATGGTGAAGCACAGCAGGTCGGATTCGGCGGCCGGCGTGCGGTATCGCTCCCCCATGCCGTCGACGACCAGCGGCCGGGTGGGGATCCGCCGCCAATATGCGGTTTTGACCTCGCGAATCGTGGTACCGCCCGGATTGGGGGTGGCGAACGAGCCGAAATCATGCAGTCCGATGGTCATCGCGGCGGCCTCGTTCATCGCGGCGACGTCGAGGTCGGCGTCGAGGTGCAGCACGAAGCCGCGCAGACGCGGGTCGACTTCGCTGGCACGGTCGGCCACGCGATACACGTAAGTGCGTTCCAGTGCGGAGAACCTCGCGTCGAATCCGCTCGGCGCGACCGTCACGTCATGGATGGTGATGTCTGCGGGCAGCATGCGTTGCAGACGGTGCTTGAGCGCTACGGTCGGCGGCACGCTCATGTGCCCGACGCAGCGGCTCAGCGTTTCCTCGCCGATGTCGAGATGGCAGACCTGATGCGAGGCGTGCACGCCCGTGTCGGTGCGGCCGGCGACGGTCAGGCGCAGCGGCTCGGCGGGATCGTCGACCGGCACGCGCGTAATCGTGTGCAGCACCCGTTCGATCTCGCCCTGCACGGTGCGAATCGTCGGCTGCTTCGCCCATCCGAAGAAGCCGCCGCCGTCATATGCCAGGTCAATGCGCAATCTCATCACGCCCACCAGTATATCGACGCCGCGCCGAGTCCCCTCCCCCACCTCGCGACACCCATGTGCCGATACACTGTGGGCAAATGTTGGATGTAACGGTAAACTTTGTTTATATTGGAGCAAAGTCGCAACGAATGCGGCGATGCGCTAACCAATCAACAAAGATTCCGACAATAACAGAAACAACATTAACCACATACCCAATGGAGAGATTATGCGATTGAGGAGAGTGAAAGCGGCCATAGGCAGTGTCCTGGCAGCCGTGACACTACTGAGTATGTCGCTGACCGGCGTCACGGCGGCGCAAGCCAGCGATGACAATCTTGCACTGAATCAGACCGTAACGGCCAGTTCATATGAAGTGGCGACGACTGCGCCCGAGAAGGCCGTGGACGGCGATCTCGGCACACGCTGGGGCACCGCGCAGAACAAGGCCGCAAACGAATGGATCGAGGTCGGCTTGGGCGGCACCAAGACCGTCAAGCAGATCAACATCGATTTCGAGCGCAAAGATGCCGATCAGAACATCACCAGTTTTAAAGTCGAGCTGAAGCAGGGCGACACCTATACCAAGGTGTATCAGAAGGACACCCGCGCCAAGCAACAGGAGATCATCCTGCTTGACCAGGCACAGCAGGCGTCCGCCGTGAAGGTGACCGTACTGTCCGCCGACGGCGGCACCATGAACTGGGTCAACGTGGGCATCAACGAGATTTCCGTGTACTCCGCACCCAAGGAGACCGTGCTCGACACGGCCGACACGAACCACATGCTCGGCGCCACCATGACCGCCTCCAGCAACGAGACGGCGACGCTCACCCCCGACAAGGCGATCGACCAGAACCGCACCGGTCGCAACAATCGTTGGGCCAGCGGCTACGAGACCCCGAGCAACATCTGGCTGAAGGCGGAATTCCCGCGGCTCACCGCGGTCAAGGACATCCGCATCTATTTCTTCGAGCGTGACGTGAATCCGAAGCCTACCAATGTCCAGAGCTTCGACCTGTCCTACACCGACTCCGAAGGCACCGAGCACACGCTCAAGTCCGGCTACGCGATGACGGCCTCCGGGGCCGGTTATGTCGCTGACGTCGTCATCCAGCTCGATCAGGCCGTCAACGCCCGCTCGCTCAAGCTGTCGAACTTCGCGATCAAAAGCTCCGAATACAACAACGTGAGCGTCGCCGAATGGGAGGCGTATTCGAACGATCAGGCCGAGCCGGGCGCCACGCTCGACAGCGTGGTCTCCGACCTCGAATCCAACCACCTGACCATCGAGACCGACACCGACACGCTGGCTCTGCCCACTGTGCCCGACGGCTACACCGTCAAGTTCAACGGCGCCGACTACGAGCAGCTCATCGCCGCCGACGGCACCGTCAACCACCCGCTGGTCGACAAGACCGTGCAGGTCGCCTACGTCGTCACCGACACCGCCACCGGCAACACCAAGACGACCTCCGACATCCCCTACGTCGTCAAGGGCACCAACCAGCAGCAGGAAGGCAACAACGCCAAGCCGACCATCATCCCCGAAATCGCCGAATGGCATTCGACCAGTGCCGCCAAGCTGGCGGCCTCCGCCGTGACGAAGGTCGTCTACGACGATGATTCGCTCAAGGCCGTGGTCGACGAGTTCGTCGCCGACTACAAGGACTTCACCGGCATCAAGCTGACCGCCAAGAAGGGCGCCGCCGAAGCCGGTGCGTTCAACTTCGTCAAGACCGACTCCACGGCCGCGATCGCGCAGCTCGGCGACGAAGGCTACACGATGAACATCCAGGCCGACCGCGTGGTCGCCAAGTCATCCAGCGTGACCGGCAACATGTACGCGATGCAGACGATCCTGCAGATGACCAAGCAGGACGCCAGCGGCTTCGTGATCGGTTCGATGCGCGACTACCCGCGCTTCACCACCCGCGGACTCCTGCTCGACGTGGCCCGCAAGCCCGTCTCGCTGGAGATGATGCGCGAGATCACCCGCACGATGCGCTACTACAAGATGAACGACTTCCAGGCGCATCTGTCCGACAACTACATCTTCCTGGAGAACTACGGCAAGCGCGACAACGAGGACGAGGCGTTCAAGGCCTATGACGCGTTCCGTCTCGAATCCAGCCTGACCAACGACAAGGGCGAATCGCCCACGGCCGAGGACTACTCCATCTCCAAGAAGACGTTCAAGCAGTTCATCCAGGACGAGCGCGCCCTCGGCATGAACGTCGTGCCGGAGATCGACGTGCCCGCGCACGCCAACTCCTTCACGAAGATCTGGCCCGAGCTCATGGTGAAGGGACGGGTCTCCCCGATCAACTCCAACCGACCGCTCATCGACCACCTCGACGTGTCCAAGCCCGAGACCATCGCCAAGATCAAGGAGATCTTCGACGACTACACCAAGGGCGACGACCCGACGTTCGACAGCGACACGACCGTGCACATCGGTGCCGACGAGTTCCTCTACAACTACACGGCATACCGTAAGTTCATCAACGAGATCGTCCCCTACATCAAGGACACGAACACCGTGCGCATGTGGGGCGGCCTGACTTGGATCAACGACCACAAGACGGAGATCACCAAGGACGCGATCGAGAACGTCGAGATGAACCTGTGGTCCAAGGACTGGGCCGACGGCCTCCAGATGTACAACATGGGCTACAAGCTGATCAACACGATCGACGACTACGGCTACATGGTGCCCAACGGCAGCTACGGACGTGCCAACGCGTACGGCGACCTGCTGAACATCAGCCGCGTCTTCGACAGCTTCGAGCCCAACAAGGTCCGCAGCAGCGGCGGCTACCAGGCCGTGCCCTCCGGCGACGACCAGATGCTCGGCGCCGCGTTCGCGATCTGGAGCGACAACATCGACAAGAGCGCATCGGGTCTGACCGAATCCGACCTGTACTGGCGCTTCTTCGACGCGATGCCGTTCTACGCCGAGAAGACCTGGGCCGCCACCGGCAAGGAGAAGGGCACCGCCGCGAAACTCACGGCGCTGGCCGCCAAGCAGGGAACCGGCCCTCGCACCAACCCGTACTACCAGGCCACTTCGAAGAACAGCGTCTACGAGAGCTACGACTTCAACGACGGGCTCGCCGACGCCAGCGGCAACGGCCGCGACCTGACCATCGGCGACGGCAGCAAGGCCGCCGTCAAGGACCAGTCGCTCAAGCTCGCCGGCGGCTCCAGCTATGCCACATCCAAGCTCGACAAGCTCGGCAACGGCAACGAGCTGACGTTCGACGTGACGCTCCAGCAGGCTGCCAAGCCCGGAGACATCCTCTTCGAGGCCGACGCTCCGTACGGCACGCATGACATCCGCGTCATGGAGAACGGCAAGCTCGGCTTCACGCGAGAGCTGTACAACTACTACTTCGATTACGAGCTGCCGGTCGGCAAGACGGTCACCGTGACCATCAAGGTGGACCAGCAGACCACGAAGCTGTATGTTGACGGCGAATTCGTGAGCGATGCGACCGGCAAGTACATCGACAAGGGCATCGAGAAGAAGACCGGCATCACTGCTGCGACCTTCGCACTGCCGCTGCAGCGTATCGGCTCGAAGACCTCTGCGATCAACGGCGTCATCGACAACGTCATCGTCAAGAAGTCCGAGGCCGAGACAGACCAGTACAACAAGTCCTGCTGGACCGGCACGACCAATTCCGAGACCCAATACAACGACACGGAAGGTCTGCTGCGGTACGCGTTCGACAACAACCCGAGCACCATCTGGCATTCCAACTGGAAGGGCGCCACGGACAAGCTGACCGGTTCGAACTCGTTCTACGCCGAGATCGACATGTGCCAGAAGTACACGATCAACCAGTTCTCCTTCACGCCGCGTACCAGCCAGGACAGCGGACAGGTGACCAAGGCCGATCTGTACGTCAAGGCCAACGCGAACGACGAGTGGAAGCAGGTCGCCACGGATCAGGTGTTCGAGGCCAGCCGCGCCAAGAAGACCTTCATGTTCGACGAGCAGGAAGTGCGGTACGTCAAGTTCGTGGCCAAGTCCTCGAACGATGGCTGGGTCGCGGTCTCCGAGTTCGGCGTGGCGAACAAGCCGTCCTCCACCGTGCGCGTATTCGTCGCGGCCGAACCGGCCGAAGGCGGTACGGTGAGCGTAGCCGCCGAGGGCGAAACCGGCACCGATACGGCCGTGGACGTCGCATCCGGTGCCTCGGTGACCGCCAAGGCGGTCGCGGCGGATGGCTACAGGTTCAGCGGCTGGTTCACGACGGCCAGTGAGACGGCGGTTTCCACCGATGCCATGTACACGTTCGCAGCCGACGGCAACACGGCTCTGACCGCGAAGTTCACCAAGGACTCCACGCCGGATCCCGGCCCGAAGCCGACCATCAGCTCGATCGCCGTCACCAAGCCGACCGTCACCGATTACAAGGTCGGCGACACGTTCGACGCCACTGGACTGGCGGTCACCGCCACGATGTCGGACGGCAGCACGAAGACCCTGACAGCCGGCGAGTACACGCTCGCAGCCACGCAGGACGGTGCCGCGGTCGCGCTTGACGAGGCGTTCGCCAAGGCCGGAAAGGTCACTGTCACGGTCACCGCCAACGGCAAGACCGCCACCTTCGACGTGACCGTGACGGCCAAGGATCCCGATCCGGAACCCGCGACGCTCAAGTCCATCAAGGTCACGTCCAGGCCGGACAAGGCCACGTACACCGTGGATGAGACGTTCGCCAAGACCGGTCTCGCGGTGACGGGCACCTGGTCCGACGGCAAGACGGCGCTGCTGAAGGACGGCGAATACAAGCTGTCCGCGGTCGACGCCGACGGCAAGACCGTCGACTTGACCAAGCCGTTCACGGCCGCGGGCGACGTCACCGTCACAGTGACCTCCGGCAAGCTCACCGACTCCTTCACGATCACCGTCAAGGCAAAGACCGTGACCCCGACTCCTGGCGACAACAAGCCGGGCGAGAACAAGCCCGGTGCCGACAAGCCGAAGCCGAACACGCCTGACGAGGTCGCCAAGACCGGTGCTTCGGTCACGGCGGTCGTCTTCAGCGCCCTGTTGCTGTTGTCCGCAGGCTACCTGCTGGTGCGTAAGCGCAGGATCTGACCGAATCACGTGTCATCCCCCGCGGATGACACGCTGAGACCCTAGGGGGGGCTCCCGGTTCACGCCGGGAGCCCCCTCTTCCGTTGCGTGCAGGTACGTAATAACGTGGATATGTCATTATCGCCTACTGTTGCGTATCTAAGTGCGCGCCGAAACGACGAGTCCGCGCACTTAGCTACGCAAACGGGGCTATTTGCGTTCCTAAGTGCGCACGGTTGTCGTTTCGGCGCGCACTTAGGAACGCAACCGCATCTGATGCCAACGCACCCGCTGGCGGAGGGCTGTCCGTGCAACGGACTAGGGCCCGTCAACAGCCTCCAGTACCACCCAACAAACAAAAACAGGGGCTGGAAACCAGTTACGGTTCCCAGCCCCTATCAATGTCTATGAGACGGGTCTCACTCGGCCTTGTCGGCGGTCTCCTCGGCAGCGGTCTCGGCGGGCGCCTCAACCGGAGCTTCAGCGGCGGCGGTCTCCTCGACCGGAGCCTCGGTAGCGGCGGCGACCTTGGTGGCGGCCTCAGCTTCCTTGACGACAGCCTTCTTCGGGCTTACCGGCTCGGTGACGAGCTCGATGACGGCGGCAGGCGTGGAGTCGCCCTTGCGCGGAGCGATCTTGACGATACGGGTGTAGCCGCCCTCACGCTGCTCCATCTGCTCGGCAATCTGAGTGAACAGCACGTGCACGACGGACTTGTTGCGGATGACGCGCATCACGCGACGACGGGAGTGCAGGTCACCGCGCTTCGCGAAGGTGATCAGGCGCTCGGCCAGCGGACGAAGGCGCTTGGCCTTCGGCAGCGTGGTG
>OMGS01000305.1_pt1 | contig 34874 bp, 34 predicted proteins | sample 1646081 | NCBI WGS metagenome assembly OMGS01 (sample SAMN05578591, study PRJEB25193) | human gut metagenome | biome: Human Microbiome; feature: human-associated habitat; material: feces | host: Homo sapiens | place: USA:Birmingham | reverse complement strand
CATAAACCGGAAGTTCGTCAATGGCTATCGCTTTCCGTACCTCGTCCAGAGCCTTGTCGAGCGACCAGTCCTTATAAACTTTCTCGGGCTTGCCCAATGCATAATTATAGATTATCTTGGCCCGGTTGTAATACACATCATCTTTCTTTGCGGCAACCTCCAAAGCCTTATCCATATCTGCGGCGACCTTATCCATGGAAGCATCTTCACGGGACATGAACAGATGCTGGGAAGCACGGCGCAGATAACCGTCGGCACTGGCAGGATATTGTGCAATGAAATCGTTCAGAGTCTCCATATACTTCTCCGGAGACAGTTGGGAAGAAGCCATGTAGAGGAACACCAAAGCCTGCTCCTCGGTATCGGGCAATGCCTTCTTGATACCGATGCCCTTCAATGACATATCTCCATAAGACAATGCGGAGATATTCTGCGACATGGCGAAATTAGCGTCAATGGCATAGCAGATGGTAGCCGTGTCTTGTCCGGAGGACTTCTGCGCCAGGCCGAAGACCTGCCCGTCCACAGTCATCAGCGGACAGCTCACCATCTTGTCCTTCAGGCGCAGATTGAGCGTATAGTAGTATGCATGGGGAACTGCTGAAAGTGCGTTGTTCACAAAGTGGTCAGGTTCTCGACTGGACAGGAGACGTTACCCCAGAAGATAAATGCCATTGTTGCCAGTTTCCGGCACCCTTGCGCCCGCATGTAGTGTGGTTTGGCGAAATGCCACTCGGCATGGATGAAATTTATATGGCGTTGTCGATGGCCGATATTTTCATTGCCATTGGCACATCCGGGCATGTTTATCCGGCGGCTGGGTTTGTTCACGAAGCGAAACTGCATGGCGCGCACACCGTGGAACTGAATCTTGAACCGAGTCAGGTTGGTAATGAATTTGCCGAGAAATATTACGGCCCGGCAAGCCAGGTGGTGCCTGAGTTTGTTGAAAAGTTGCTGAAGGGATTAAAAGCGGGAAGCATTGCCTGATGCACTACGCTTATCAGGCCTGCAAGGGGACGCAATTAATTGAATTTGCGGGTTTTGTGGGCCGGATAAGGCGTTCGCGCCGCAACCGGCATAATACACACGCATTTTACTGTCTCTTTTACCGTTTACTCGTCAATAACAACACGGCAATAAACGTACAGACACCAATCAGCCCTGCCCAGAGTGGCGATATTCTGGTAATCGCAAAGCTATTATCGATATACAGGCATAAAGCCTGATAGCCCATATTGGCAATAGTCATCGCTACTGCAAATTTTAACGCATAAATAAAACGAGTCGTGTAGTAAAAGACCGAGGAAAATAAGACAAACGTTGCAGCCCAGGCGATAAAACCTAATGTGTTGGTGCTGCCGGGGGGATCATTTTCATGCTGTTTTCCTGGATGCGGATAATATGTTAGTGGAGGCGTCGGTTGTTTTAATATCTGTGCTTGTAGAACAGCCAATGCATTATTGATTCCCTGATACCAGAGGCCAGCATGTAAATAAGCCAGTGTGTGATTTTCTATCAGAAGGCCGAGATGTTTATCGTCCAGACCGCTTTCAACCTGGCCGTTGGTGATCATAATTAACCGTGGTTCGCGGGTAGTAAATAGTAACAGAACACTTCCTTTTACATCACTCAATGAAGATGACGCATGCGCCAGCATCGCTTTACCATTTTGTCTGAGACTGGCTTCATTATTAATGTCGGGTAAAACCACAATAAACGGTGCAATTCCCGTTTGTTGGCGAAAAAGCTCGGCTTTATGCGCGATCTCTTCAGCATCTGGTACAGTACCGGTAACGTCCGTAAAAAGTGTCTTCATTATTGGAATTAATGGCTTGCTGGCTGCTGTCAGAGGCAGGAGTATCAGTAAACTGAGCAGTATAATGAATTTTTTCATGGGCGGGACTTCCGTTTCCTGCGAGATTTTTTGGTGGAGGGGAGCGTGATTATCAGACCGACACTACCGAAAATAATGCCTGCTATGCCAACAAAGCCCCATTTAAAAAAATTAACCCAGGGATTGTTTATTTCGGCTTGTTCTGGATGCCCTGGCGGATAATAGACATTGACTCTGTCACCTTCGCTATCTTCATAAAAATCACTACCGATATTCGAATTGAAAATTAGCGTGTAATCTGGCGTAGGGCGAAAGGCAACCACTGGATACCAGGAACCATTATCATCGACGTCGTTTGAGTGATTGTTGTACCAAACGGCATCAACAATGATTCCTTCTGTATGAACCGCGCTTTTGGTAAAAGTAAAATGGTAATAAAAGATGATTGCAGAAATAACGAGCAATATCAGACCGATACCGAGAAAAGCGCGGGATAACACTTTACTGTCCTGACTCATTAGCCACATCCTTGCTAAATAAAAAACGGGCGGTAATGCCACCGCCCGCTTGCTGAATTAACGTCCTGCTTTCAGCTTCTGATAATACTCTTCATAAATGCTGCTGGCTGCGCCAACGTCATTCTGCCATTCACCATTTTTAATGGTTTCAGCATCCGGGTAGAGCGTTTTATCGTTCGCCACTTCCGGGCTTAACAGCTTACGCGCCGCAAGGTTTGGCGTTGGATAACCGATAGTTTCGGCAACCTGTTTTGCCACATCCGGGCGCAGCAGGAAGTTGATCAATTTCAGCGCGCCTTCTTTGTTTTTGGCATTTGCCGGGATCGCCAGGCTGTCCATCCAGAAAATGCCGCCTTCTTTCGGCCACACCACATCAATTGGCGTACCCGCCTGGCGTGCAACGAAAGCAGAACCGTTCCAGATCATGCCGAGGTTAACTTCGCCTTCCATGTACGGGTTAGCCGGGTTATCGGAGTTAAACGCTGCGACGTTTGGCATCAGTTTTTTCAGCTCGTTATATGCAGCTTCAATCTCTTTCGGATCGGTGGTGTTACCGGAGTAGCCCAGTTTGCGCAGCGCCATCTGGAACACTTCACGGGCATCGTCGGTCAGCAGCAGGCTGCCTTTGTACTCAGGTTTCCACAGATCGGCCCAGCTGGTGACAGATTTCGGATCCACCGCATCACCGTTAACACCAATCGCCGTCGCACCCCAGATATACGGAATGGAGTAATCGTTATTCGGGTCAAACGGCTTATTGAGCATGTCTGGATCGAGATTGCTGAAGTTCGTTAACTTCGACTTGTCGATCTTCTGGATCATCCCTTCTTTACGCATTTTATCGACGTAATAGGTTGAAGGAACCACCAGGTCATAGGCACCGTCTTTGTACGTTTTCAGCTTGGCGTACATGGTTTCGTTCGACTCGTAAGTCGAATAGATAACCTTAATACCGGTTTCTTTGGTGAACTGTTCAAGCAGTCCTGGCGGCACGTACTCGGTCCAGTTGTAGAAATACAGCGTGTTGTTGTCATCGGCGTGAGCGGCGCTCATGCCCAGTGCCAGAGCACCCGCCGCGAGCAGGTGGCGTGACCATTTTTTCATTTAACGTCCCCTGTGTTACCTTTCGTTTTATCACGAGCAATAAGCTGGCTGGCAATAACCATCACCAGCGACAGCACCAGTAATATGGTTGCCAGCGCGTTAACTTCCGGCGATACGCCGACTTTGACCATCGAATAAATTTTTAACGGCAGAATTTCATAACTTGGTCCGGTGACGAACGAAGAAACTACCACATCGTCCATCGACAGGGTAAAGCTTAACACCCAGCCCGCCGCCACCGCTGGCATTGCCAGTGGCAGAATGATTTTTCGCAGAATGGTAAATTCGCTGGCACCGAGATCTTTCGCCGCTTCCAGCATTCGCACGTCAAAACCTTTCAGGCGCGAATACACTGTCACTACCACAAATGGCAGGCAGAAGGTGATATGCGAGAACAGCAGCGACCAGAAGCCAAGCTGAATACCCAGCAGCATAAACAGCACCAGCAGCGAAATCGCCATCACGATATCTGGTGACATCATCACCACAAACAGCATTCCGCTAACGAACGGCTTACCACGAAAGCGATAACGGTACAGCGCAACTGCCGTCAGTGAACCGATAAGCGTAGCAAACGTCGCCGAAAACACCGCCATTGTTAGTGAATGCTGCGCTGCCTGTAACAGGCTGTCGTTGTTCATCAGCAGGCTATACCATTTGGTGGTAAAACCCTGCCAGTTGATGCCAAAGCGCGAGCTGTTAAAGGAGTTCACAATCAAAATAATGATTGGGATATACAGGTACGCGTAGATAGCGGTCATAAAACCGCCGCGAAGCAGTCGACCGATCATTCGAGTTCCACCTTTTTATTCAGCAGACGAGAAGCGCGCCAGTAAACCAGCAACATCAGGCCCATTACGATAGTCAGCGTAATGCTGGTGGCTGCACCAAACGGCCAGTCACGAATATTGAGGAACTGTACCTTGATGACGTTACCGATCAGCAGGTTTTTCGCACCGCCCATCAGGTCGGACACATAGAACAGGCCCATCGCTGGCAGCATCACCAGCAGACATCCGGCAATAATTCCCGGCATCGTCAGTGGAATAATGATACGGATAAAAGTCTGTAACTTGCTGGCACCGAGATCGCGCGCCGCCTCAAGCAACGGCTTATCCAGTTTTTCGATACTGGAGTACAGCGGCATCACCATAAACGGTAGCAGAATGTAAACCAGACCGATAATCACCGCACTGGGCGTGAACATGATACGAATTGGTGTGTCGATAACGCCCAGCCAGAGCAAAAACTCGTTGAGATAGCCTTTGGTGCTGAGGAAAATTTTCAGCCCGTAGATGCGAATCAGTGAGTTGGTCCAGAAGGGAACAATCAGCAGAAACAGCAGCAGCGGACGCACCTTGTGTGGCAGCTTCGCCAGAAACCAGGCAAACGGGTAGCCCAGCACCAGGCAGGCGAGGGTGGCGATCAGCGCCATATTCAGCGAGTGCAATAGCACTTCAAAATAGAGCGGATCGAGCAGACGCGTGTAGTTATCCAGCGTAAAGACCATTTTGACGAAACTGGCGTCGTCGCGGGTCAAAAAGCTGGTGCCAATGATCATCAGGTTGGGCAGAAAGACAAACAACACAAGCCAACCGACAATAGTGACAATCACTACATTCTGGAACTTACTTGTGTTCTTCATCAGCCAGTACGACCTCCCAGCTTTCTACCCAATTAATGGCCATTTTTTGGTCGAGAGAGTGGTCAAAGTCAGGGTCGTCTTCATTGAAGAATTCGCTGACCATCACCATCTTGCCATTTTCCAGTTCAACAACCGACTCCAGCGTCATGCCTTTGTAGTTACGCTCACGAACGTAACCAATCAGCCCTTCAGCGTGGTTGTCGTCGTTAATCTCTTCAACACGTAAGTCTTCCGGGCGCAGCAGAACATGCAGTTTTTGCCCCGGTTCAACGGCGAAGTTAACGTAGATATTACATTCGCGGCCTTCAACGTTGGCGCGTACGCGCTGCTCGTCTAGACGTTCGATGACAGTGGCGTTAAACATATTGATTTCGCCAATGAAGCCGGCAACAAACAGGTTTTTCGGCTCTTCGTAAATTTCGCGCGGTGTACCATCTTGCTCAATACGACCCTCGCGCATCACCACAATCCTGTCTGACATGGTGAGCGCTTCTTCCTGATCGTGAGTGACAAAGACGAAGGTAATACCAAGCTTACGCTGTAACGCTTTCAGCTCGTTCTGCATTTGCTTACGCAGTTTGTAATCCAGCGCTGAGAGCGACTCATCCAGCAACAACAGACGAGGCTTGTTAACCACCGCGCGAGCAATGGCGACGCGTTGCTGTTGACCACCAGAGAGCTGATGCGGTTTACGTTGAGCGAAGGTTTCCAGTTGCACCATCCGCAGGGCTTCCATCACGCGGGGCGTAATTTCAGCAGCGGGGGTTTTTTGCATGCGCAACCCAAAGGCCACATTTTCGAACACGGTCATGTGGGGGAAAAGTGCGTAGCTTTGGAAAACAGTGTTCACATAGCGGTTTTCCGCCGGAACGTGGGTGATGTCCTCGTTATCCAGCATGATGCGTCCGGAATCAACAGTTTCCAGACCTGCAATCAGGCGAAGAACGGTTGTTTTACCGCAGCCAGAAGGGCCAAGCAGCGTGAGGAACTCGCCATTGTTGATAGTCAGATCCAGCTGGGGAATGACCTCTTTACCATCAAAGCATTTGCGAATTCCCGCCAATTGCACCAGCGGTGAAAGCGAACTCGGTTGTTTATTCAATTTTTTACTCTGTCCCATGTAAACGCAACGGATGGCTTACCGATGCGGGGTTTGTGGTTAACCACCTTGGTGACTCTTAATGAGGGCGGTAATTCTACGGCAAACCGCTTGAATCGCCAATCTTTGTTGTGAATTACTGGCTTAGCTTTATATTCATTAAGGTAATGCTGATAAATATTCCCGCTTGCAGGGGTAAAAGTGACCTGACGCAATATTTGTCTTTTCTTGCTTCTTAATAATGTTGTCACAAAAAGTGAGGGTGACTACATGGATAAACTACTTGAGCGATTTTTGAACTACGTGTCTCTGGATACCCAATCAAAAGCAGGGGTGAGACAGGTTCCCAGCACGGAAGGCCAATGGAAGTTATTGCATCTGCTGAAAGAGCAGCTCGAAGAGATGGGGCTTATCAATGTGACCTTAAGTGAGAAGGGCACTTTGATGGCGACGTTACCGGCTAACGTCCCTGGCGATATCCCGGCGATTGGCTTTATTTCTCATGTGGATACCTCACCGGATTGCAGCGGCAAAAATGTGAATCCGCAAATTGTTGAAAACTATCGCGGTGGCGATATTGCGCTGGGTATCGGCGATGAAGTTTTATCACCGGTTATGTTCCCGGTGCTGCATCAGCTACTGGGTCAGACGCTGATTACCACCGATGGTAAAACCTTGTTAGGTGCCGATGACAAAGCCGGTATTGCAGAAATCATGACCGCGCTGGCGGTATTGCAACAGAAAAACATTCCGCATGGTGATATTCGCGTCGCCTTTACCCCGGATGAAGAAGTGGGCAAAGGGGCGAAACATTTTGATGTTGATGCCTTCGATGCCCGCTGGGCTTACACTGTTGACGGTGGTGGCGTAGGCGAACTGGAGTTTGAAAACTTCAACGCCGCATCGGTCAATATCAAAATTGTCGGTAACAATGTTCATCCGGGCACGGCGAAAGGAGTGATGGTAAATGCGCTGTCGCTGGCGGCACGTATTCATGCGGAAGTTCCGGCGGATGAAAGCCCGGAAATGACAGAAGGCTATGAAGGTTTCTATCACCTGGCGAGCATGAAAGGCACCGTTGAACGGGCCGATATGCACTACATCATCCGTGATTTCGACCGTAAACAGTTTGAAGCGCGTAAACGTAAAATGATGGAGATCGCCAAAAAAGTGGGCAAAGGGTTACATCCTGATTGCTACATTGAACTGGTGATTGAAGACAGTTACTACAATATGCGCGAGAAAGTGGTTGAGCATCCGCATATTCTCGATATCGCCCAGCAGGCGATGCGTGACTGCGATATTGAACCGGAACTGAAACCGATCCGCGGCGGTACCGACGGCGCGCAGTTGTCGTTTATGGGATTACCGTGCCCGAACCTGTTCACTGGCGGTTACAACTATCATGGTAAGCATGAGTTTGTGACTCTGGAAGGTATGGAAAAAGCGGTGCAGGTGATCGTCCGTATTGCCGAGTTGACGGCGCAACGGAAGTAAGCGAAAAGGGATGCGGCATGTGATGCCGCATCCGGCTTAAATCCAAACTTACCCTTCGAAGAACCAGTATCCGCTATTGACCAGCGCCGCGAGCATCGCGAGGAATGACGGATCTTCCAGCGCATCGCCAAAATTCTCCGCGGTCAGCGCAATGTTGCTGGCGAGTGCATCCAGTGCCGGACGGTGCGGGGAATCGATCTTCTCACCATTGGCATACACGTCGTCGCCAATGCGCAATACGCGCAGACCACCCAGGCGCACCAGCACATCACCTTGTTTCAGCGCATCGTAGATTTCATCTGGCTGATAAGGCGGTTCCGGCGGCGCGATATCCAGTTCATGACGTGACTGGGATATAAACTCGCCAAACCATTGCTTAAAGTGTTCCGGCTGGTTGATCAATTCGAGCATCATCTCACGCAGTTTATCCATCTCTTGCGGCAGAACGTCCGCAGGATGAGCGCGAGGTGGAACATCAGGATCGCTGTAGTAGTTGCCGCCCAGTTCACGTTGCAGCACATAATCGGCAAATCCGCTAATCAGTTCCCGCGTATTTGGCGCGCGAAAACCCACGGAATAGTTCATCGCATTTTCCAGCGCGTAGCCTTCATGCGGGAATCCTGGCGGAATATAAAGAATATCGCCAGGCTCCAGCTCTTCATCGATGATGGCTTCGAACGGATCGACCTGTAACAGATCCGGGTGTGGGCAGTGCTGTTTCATTTGCAGCTTTTCGCCCACTCGCCAGCGACGACGTCCGGTACCCTGAATGATAAACACGTCGTACTGATCGAGATGCGGGCCGACGCCGCCGCCAGGTACAGAAAAAGAGATCATCAGATCATCAATACGCCAGTCCGGTAGTTCACGGAACGGTCGCATCAGCGCGGCGGTCGGCTCATGCCAGTGATTTACTGCTTGCACTAACAATGACCAGTTAGTTTCACCGAGATGATCGTAGCTTTCGAACGGACCGTGGCTGACCTGCCATTTGCCATCCTGGTGACTGACCAGTCGACTGTCGACTTCGCTTTCCATCGCCAGACCCGCCAACTCGTCTGGAGAGATCGGGTCAATAAAATTATTAAAGCCGCGTTTTAACACCACCGGGCGTTTCTGCCAGTGACGTTCAAGAAAATCGGGCCAGTTAAGAGTGAGTTGGTATTCCATGTTAAGCATCCACAGGCTGGTATCTGCAACCGATTATAACGGATGCTTAACGTAATGCGTGAAGTATGGACATATTTTATCAATTAGTGTTTTTTGCCGTTTCATAATGTTTCAGGTTGTTCATTATGTTTTTGATTATAAACAGATTTGTGATTTTCCTTGTTCCAGCTTGTTTCACGTTGTAGCCCTTTGTGCAACGATCGGTGTAGTTAATGGTGTAGTTAATTGTGATGACCGGAATCAAAATTATGAGCAGAGCACTTAACAAACTGAGCGATACACAGCTGAGGAAAATCAACGGCACACCCGCCCAAAAAACAGCCTTTCTTAATGACGGTGGAAACCTGAGCGTCAGGCATTCAACCAGTGGCCTTTTAACCTGGTATTTCACTTACAGGGCCGGAACGGGAAGGGGGGCACCACCGGAACGCATTAAGCTGGGAAATTATCCTGATCTGAGCCTGAAATCAGCCAGGGAAAAAGCCGCCCAGTGTCGCGCATGGCTGGCAGAGGGGAAAAATCCACGTCATGAAATGAATTACACCGTACAGGAAGCGTTAAAGCCGGTAACGGTTGGCGATGCGCTCACCTACTGGCTTGAGTCGTACGCAAAGGAAAACCGCGTGGATTATGCCGCCCTGAAAAAGCGCCTTAATAATCACGTAATACAGCACATTGGTGCTATGCCGCTGGATAAATGCGAGCTACGGCACTGGCTGGCCTGTTTTGACCAGGTGGCAAAGCGAACGCCTGTTACTGCCGGATTCTTGCTACAGACGTGCAAACAGGCGCTTAAGTTCTGCCGGAGGCGGCGCTATGCAATCAGCAACGTTCTTGATGATATGAGTGTGGCGGACGTTGGGAAAAAACCGGATATAAGCGAGCGCGTCTTAAGCACCAAAGAACTTGGCGAATTATTGCAGGCACTGGACAAAAAAATATTTTCCCCTTACTACGTCGCACTAATCCGCCTCCTGATTGTTTTCGGATGCCGGACGGTAGAACTGAGGTTATCGGAGATCAGCGAGTGGGATTTTACCGAAATGCTCTGGACCGTGCCGAAAGAACACAGCAAAACGAAGGTGGCAATATTCCGGCCCATACCGGAAGCAATACTGCCGTTCGTCACGCAGCTGGTGGAGCAGAACAGGCACACGGGCTTATTGCTGGGGGAAGTGAAACAGGAAACAAGCGTGTCGCAGTACGGCAGATTAGCGCACAGGAGGCTAAAACACCCTCACTGGTCACTGCATGACATCCGGCGCACCTTTACAACGATGCTGAACGATTTAGGCGTGGATCCTCACGTCGTGGAGCAGCTTACAGGTCATCAGATGCCAGGGATGCAACGAGTCTATAACCATTCCCGTTATCTGGATGCGAAACGTGACGCGCTGGATATGTGGACGGAGCGGTTAGGGATACTGGCGGGAACACATGAAAACGTAACCACATTGCCAATAGCCAGAGAAATATAATTTTTTTTGCGATTTTTCAGGACGCGGACAACGTGAAACAACGAGACACAACGACGAACAACAAGGAACAACGGGTTAAAAATCAGCCATCGTAATAACCATTTGATTTTTATAGGTGTACTGTTTTTTTATACACTGGCGAATCACTCTTAAAAATATGTAAAAAAGGCGTAAAAGTAAAATTTTATGCCTTTGCATCATAATGAATTAAAAGAGTTTTTATTCTCATTCCCCCTGCTTCTGTAAAACGACCGCCGCCAGTGTTTGCCATTCCACAAACACCCTGACACAATCCGACACAACCCAACCCAATAATCCACCCAATGACTCTTTAAGAAACAACAAAGGGGGAATTGTGTTAAGCACAGATCGCTTTATACGTGAAAAAGAATGTCAGCAACTTACAGGCCTGAGCCGCTCATGTCGGTACCGCCTGGAAAAAGCCGGACAATTCCCATCACGGCGTAAGCTGGGCGGTCGTTCCGTTGGCTGGTCTTTATCCGAAGTTCTGGCATGGAAGGACAGCTGCGAGGCAGTTCACTAATCAGGCTGGCGGCACACAGCCGCCACCCATCCACTAATACAGAGATCTAACCATGAATACTGGATATTCTCCCGAACAAGGGCGGGGCTTCGTTCGTCCTGAAAAACAGAATCTGCAAAATTTTGCCGAAATTATTCCGGTTATTTCCGGCCTTACTGGCGGGAGTGAAACCAATATTGCTAACGCCAGAGCGTTGCAGATGTTTGATGATAAAAAGGGAGTAAATTTAACTTACACCCCTGACGGCAATCAGAATATGAGCATTATCTCTGAGTCAGGTTTCTACAAACTAATAAAAACAAAAAGCGCCCCGTTGCCGGAGCGCCTTTGTGAACAATTAACCTACTGCGCAAAAAATGAATCTGAGCAGTGGGATTATATCAACCATGTGGAGAAGCGCCACAATTGCCGAATAACGGGCAAAACAAAGGCCACCCGCTACGGTGGCCCCTCGACACAAGCTACACGTTATCCCCAACGCATGAGCATTGCCAACAATGCCACATTTGCGGCTGGTGGGCAATGCAATCAGTCTGGTTCAGTTCGTTGCCATACCTGCAATGAGCGCTTTTCCCTGTACTCTTTAAGGAATTGCTCAAGGGCAAAAGCACATGGCGCGAATCTTTCTGATTCATGCTCTATCTTTCTGCGCCGTCTTTTCCGTGCCGGTGATAATGTTTTGGTCAATTCTTTATCGGTCATTGTGTTGTCCTGCATAGCAATGCGCCGTAGTTCCTCACACCACGGCGCTGATGGTGATTACTCTGGTTCTTTGGCCTTGCGCCGCTGGCGATATTCAACTTCTCGTTTTAATGCCGCAGTAACAAATTGCCCCGTACTTTCGCCAGGCATTTTTACCGCCTCAACATTGTTCATAACTTCATGCGGAACCCTTGCCGCAACGGTTTGTGATTTTGCGTTTACTGCTTTTGTCGCCATGTGGTGTACCCCTCATAAAAAACAAATGCAGTATGCAGGAAAAAAAATAAGTGTTCAACACTTGACGTGTTTAACACCTGGGTTTAAATTGGTGTTCAACACCTTGTTGGCGCAAGGTGCAGAAACGACGAAACCCGGCAGTGCGCTAACACTAACCGGGCTTCTAACCACCAACGATAGCGAAAGTATCGAGGTAGCTATGAGAAATCATACCACACACCCGCAAGGGCGGGATTCGCACGACCTGAATAAATACATCTGGCGTTTTATCGCCCTGAGCACGGCACAACCGCGCGTGATTACCATCGAGGCCACCAGCGAACAGGAAGCGCGTCAGCAATCTCCTGATGGCTGCGTGATGGTATTCGCTGCCCGTATTCGCCAGGGGGTAGGCCATGTGCAATAAAACCACACCGGACGCAGCAGCCGCCGCGCTCACTACGCTGATGCACGCGCTTATTGATATTTCTGTTATTGCTGACAGGGCGCATAAACACGCAGCCAGAGAATCAGAATGCATCTTCCATTATTTAGCATTTGTGCAGCTAAAAGCCGATCAGGCACTGGATAAGGCCGGAAAAATTATCATGGCTGATGTGCAGGAGGTGCACCATGCATAACCTGTCAATTTCTGACCTTAACAGCATTCAGTTTGACGAGAAATTTACCGGGCAGTTGCTGGTCAATGTGGAGAACGGGCGCATAGTGCGTAATTATCACCTGCCGGATGGTGCAATTGCCGGAAGCGTTGAAGCATTGCTGGAACTGGCGGAACGTGCGCGACTGATTAAGCCGTCAACGAGCCATCACGATGATGATCTGCATTTTACCGGATGTATGGTGAGTCACTACGAAAACGGCGTCGAGGTATCCTGCGAACGGCTGCGTGATGATTGCTGTTTCGGCACACTGCCGGAATTTATCGAGTTGCTGACCAGTTGCGGTTATCAGGTCATTCAGGGGGGTAAACATGCGTGATGATCGTTTTAATTCCCTGAAACAGGAATTTTCCGGCGTTCCTGATGATGCGGCTGATGCGCTTTCGTCAATGCCAGAGCTTATTAGAGCGGCTTTTTTCTTACTTTCCACGAGAGAATATAAATCAACGGGGCTTGATGTACTGAATATCGCCGCCGATTATGCTGATTTCGTGACAGAGGTTATTTTAAGAAAAACGACGGACGGGGATTAATATGCGTGATATTTACCACGAAACAATAGACCGCGCATTTCTTGCACTTTCTCACAGTGAAAATATGTTGGAAATATTGCGCATATGTCTTGAAACGCTTGGAGATAATGAACGTGATAAACAGAAATCAAGGATTGTCACGGCATTAATAACGCTTCTTGAGCCTGTAATAAATGAGTTGCAGGAAATAGAGACATTACACGACCAGTATAAAGCGCCCCACACCGGAGAATAAAAATAATGAAACTTAAATATTCTGGCTTAACTGCCAGTGGCAAAACTCGCACTAAATTCATGCGCGGTGATATTTACCGCGATAAGTACGGCGGCACGGTAATGATTAAGGGCGTGGAGGAACGGCGCGTAACCTACCGTCGTGAAGGCTACGAATATGATTGCGTGATGCCTGTTTATCAGTTCGACCGTGATTTTTCTCTTGTGCAGGCCGTACCGCGTAACGTGCCCACCAGCAGGGAGAAAGCACGCGCCAATATTCAGAAGATGAAAACCATGATTAAAGGATTCAGGGGTAAAAAATGAAACTGGCACCGAACGTAAAACAGCAGTCACGCGGCATAAAACACAAAGGAACAGAAGTCATTATTTTTGCGGGTAGTGATGCCTGGGCACACGCGAAACAATGGCAGGAACATGATGCGCGTATGGCCGGAGATAATGAGCCTCCTGTGTGGCTTGGGGAGCAGCAGTTATCAGAACTGGATAAGCTGCAAATTGTGCCGGAAGGCAGAAAATCCGTGCGCATATTCAGGGCCGGATATCTTGCGCCAGTAATGATAAAGGCGATTGGCCAGAAGCTGGCGGCGGCAGGCGTACAGGATGCAAATTTTTATCCTGAGGGTATGCACGGTCAGAAGGTGGAGAACTGGCGCGAATATCTGGCCCGTGAGCGCCAGAATCTTTCTGATGGTCTGGTCATTGAGCTTCCGGTAAAGCAAAAGGCGCAACTTTCGCAGATGGCGGACAGTGAGCGCGCGCAGCTGCTTGCCGATCGCTTTGATGGCGTTTGCGTACATCCTGAAAGTGAAATCGTTCACGTATGGCGCGGCGGGGTATGGTGTCCGGTCAGCACAATGGAACTTAGCCGCGAAATGGTGGCGATCTATTCAGAGCACAGGGCCACTTTCAGCAAGCGCGTAATCAATAACGCCGTGGAAGCGTTAAAAGTTATTGCCGAACCAATGGGCGAGCCGTCCGGCGATTTGCTGCCGTTCGCCAATGGTGCGCTTGACCTGAAAACGGGGGAATTTTCCCCGCACACGCCGGAGAACTGGATCACCACGCACAACGGCATTGAGTACACGCCACCAGCACCAGGGGAGAACATCCGCGATAACGCGCCAAACTTTCATAAATGGCTTGAGCACGCAGCCGGAAAAGACCCGCGCAAGATGATGCGTATATGTGCCGCGCTGTACATGATTATGGCGAACCGGTACGACTGGCAGATGTTTATTGAGGCCACCGGAGACGGCGGGAGCGGTAAAAGTACATTCACACACATAGCCAGCCTTCTGGCAGGGAAACAGAACACGGTAAGCGCTGAAATGACATCGCTTGATGATGCTGGTGGGCGTGCGCAGGTTGTCGGGAGTCGTCTTATCGTCCTGGCAGACCAGCCGAAATATACAGGCGAAGGAACGGGCATCAAGAAAATCACGGGCGGCGACCCCGTGGAAATTAACCCGAAATATGAAAAGCGTTTTACGGCGGTAATCAGGGCGGTGGTGCTGGCAACCAATAACAATCCGATGATATTCACCGAACGGGCCGGAGGTGTGGCACGTCGTCGGGTGATATTCCGGTTCGATAACATCGTAAGCGAGGCAGAAAAAGACAGGGAGCTACCGGAAAAGATCGCGGCTGAAATCCCTGTGATTATCCGCCGCTTGCTGGCGAACTTTGCCGACCCTGAAAAGGCACGGGCTTTACTCATTGAACAGCGTGACGGTGATGAAGCACTGGCAATAAAGCAACAGACGGATCCGGTTATTGAGTTTTGCCAGTTCCTGAATTTTCTGGAGGAAGCACGCGGCCTGATGATGGGCGGCGGTGGCGATTCAGTGAAGTACACGACCAGAAACAGCCTTTACCGCGTCTATCTGGCGTTTATGGCGTACGCAGGCAGGAGCAAACCGCTAAACGTAAATGACTTTGGCAAGGCTATGAAGCCAGCCGCGAAAGTTTACGGACATGAATATATTACGCGGAAAGTTAAGGGAGTAACGCAGACTAACGCAATAACAACAGACGATTGCGACGCGTTTTTATAATTTTTTGCAATGGCTGTCTACCCTGTCTACCTGAGTAAAGAAAAATACATTTAATTCAGTATATTAACTTAGGTAGACAGCCTTTTTTCACTGTCTACCTACTATCTACCCTCTCTACCTGATTTTACCTGAATCAGACAGGGAGGTAGATACGGGGTAGATAGTGGATAAAAGCACTCTACCCCGCTGAAAGCCGCGCCATTACTGGCATGAGAGCCAGTAAGGTAGATAAGGTAGACAAGGGGAGGCACAACTCAAAACTTTTTAAACGAGGGGGTAAAAATAAATATGCACACTTCAGGGAAATTTAATAAATCACTCAAAAAACGCAGAGACAGAACAGAACCGAAATATCGCGCGTTAGACATGACAGAGCACGCTTTAAAGGTGGCAATCAGAACGATAGACCGCCACGCGGGGGAAGGATACGCGAAAGCACATCCCGAACTGATAAGCGCATTCATGACCACGGCGGCGGCAAACTTTGCCACGCTGACAGAACGGGAGATTGCCGAAGCGGAACAGGTAACAACCATCAACGTTAAAACCGGAGAGGTGGAATCATGACAGCACAGATAGCGGCTTACGGGCGGCTGGTGGACGACCCGCAGGTAAAACAGACCAGTAAGGGCACACCGATGACGCTGGCGCGTATGGCGGTATCGTTGCCATGTAGTCAGGCGCAGGATGGGCAGGCGACGTTATGGCTATCGGTCATCGCATTTGGTAAGCAGGCCGACTTCCTGGCTAAACATCAAAAAGGCGACGTTGCCAGCGTATCCGGCACGATGCAGGTCAGCCAGTGGACGGGACAGAACGGGGAAACGCGGCAGGGTTATCAGGTTATTGCAGACAGCGTAATCAGTGCCCGTGCGGCACGTCCTGGCGGGAACAGACGCAAAACCACAGGCACACAGGGTAATCAGCCACCAGCGGGAGGCGATGACCCTTACGGTGACGGTATTCCGTTCTGAGGGGGTGGCGATGGTACATGACCGCATAGCGGAAGAACTCGAGGCGAAAGGCTTTTACCGGAGGGCGTCGGCGCGATGGGGTGAAGTCATGCTGCTGGTGGAGACAGACAAGGAACGGCATCAGGTTACGATGCGACGGCTGGAATGTTCCAGGAAGGCACAGAAGCCACCGGAGCCGCCGGATAACTTCGGAGACCTGAGAAAGGCAGTAGATCGCACTTATGCTGAAATGGGTATAGATGGTGTAAGCGATGAAATATGGCGAAATTACCAGGACAGATAATCACACAGCCGGAGCAATCCGGCTTTTTGTCATGTTTTGTAAATTATTTGTTCGTGGTTGTTCCACGTTGCTCGCTGACCGGAACGGCATATTTTACCCGACCTGAATCATGATTATTCTCGCCCGTGGTGCCAGGACGCTGGGGCCATTTTCCCGCCTGTTAATGTGCTCGCCAATATTCATTACCAGGCGGGAAAACGATCGGTGCGATTACTGATTTCCTTATGAAAAACGGTTGAGTGTTTGCCGCGTCCTGGAGTTCCTTACTTAACCCCAGGACTTTTTTTATGCCGAGAATAATCGAATTACGCCAGCAGAAAACCGCCATTAAAAATCAGATGCGCGACATGCTGGAGAACGCGGAAAAAGAAAACCGCAGTCTTAACGATGCTGAGGGCGCAAAATTTGACGAATTACGCGCTAAAGCTGAATCCCTCGATAAAGACATTTCCCGCCTTGAAGCCATTGCAGACGAAGAGCGCAGCAAGCCAGGTAAAAGCAGCCAGACCACTGACCCCGCAGAACTACGCAACTACATTCTGACAGGTGAAACCCGCGCATTAAGTACAGGCGTTCCCGCTGATGGTGGTTATACCGTTATCCCCGAACTGAACACCGAAATCATGCGAATGCTGACGGATGAATCCACCATGCGCCGCATCTGTACCGTGAAGAAAATCAGCAGCAACGAGTTTAAGCAGCTTGTTTCCGCTGGCGGTGCGACCGTTAACCACGGTGAAGAGGGTAAGACACGCGAACAGACCAGCACCCCGCAGATTAACGAGGTGAGCATTAAGCTGTATCCGGTCTATGCGTACCCGCGCACCACACAGGAAATCGTGGATTTTTCCGATGTGGACATCCTTTCATGGCTGACGGGTGAGATTGGCGACACCTTCACGGAAACCGAAGAAAGCGATCTGGTTGTGGGCGACGGTGACAAAAAAGCAAAAGGTTTTTTATCCGTACCCCGTGCAGAGAAGAACGACAAAGAGCGTGATTTTGGTACGTTGCAGGTAATTAAACCTTCCGAATCTCTGGCGTGGACATCTGCGGACCCGCTGATCGACCTGAAATTTGCATTACGTAAAAAATACCGCAAAAACGCGGTCTGGGTGGTTAACTCCACGACGGCGGCAAAACTTCAGAAGGTGAAGAACGCGAACGGTGATTACATCTGGCGCGACCGTTTACAGGCGGGTGATCCTGATACGTTGCTGGGCCTTCCGGTCGAATATCTGGAGTTTATGCCTGATAACGTTATTGCCCTGGGTGACTTCAAACGCGGTTACTACATTGTTGATCACGAAACAGGTGTTCGCACCAGACCGGACAACCTCACAGAGCCGGGCTTCATCAAAATTTTCACGCAGAAATATTTAGGCGGTGGCGTGGTGGATTCGAACGCGATCAAGATTCTGGAACTGCCACAGGACGACGATTAACAGCATACAGAAGGGGCTTAAAAGCCCCTTTAGTGTTTTATGGGTGAAAAAATTATGAAGAGTATGGAAATCCGGTCATCGGAAATCACTACCAGCGGAGCCGGTACGCTGACGGGCTACGTTGTTCGCTGGGATAAGCTTTCAGAACTGCTATGGGGGGAGTTTTACGAAAAATTCCAGCGGGGGGCGTTTACTGAGTGGCTTGCGGCGGGTAATGACGTTCGCGGCCTGTATGAGCATGACCACAGCATGTTACTGGGGCGCACCCGTTCCGGCACGCTGAAACTGGAAGAGGACGAAACAGGGTTACGCTTTGAACTGACCCCACCGGATACCAGTACAGGGCGCGACGTTATCGAACTGGTTAAACGAGGTGATATATCCGGCATGAGCTTTGGCTTTCGTTCCCGTAAGGATGTATGGGATACCACAACAGATCCATGCGTGCGCACCGTGCTGGTGGCGGAACTATACGAAATTACCGTTACATCCGTACTGGCTTACCCTGATTCCGGCGTGGAGCTGGCCCGCCGCTCCCTGTACGAGCAGCACCCCGAAAAAATGCCGCGTGCGGATAATCGCCGCTGGTGGGCGGATTTAGCGGGGGTGTGATATGTGGCCTTTCAGAAGAAAAAAAGAGCAGCGCAGCATGACGCTTGATGAGTTTATGGCGCTGGCTGGCACATCGAACACGGGGGCGGGTGAGTACGTATCATCGGGGACAGCGGAATCACTGCCCGCCGTCATGAACGCCGTCACGGTCATCTCTGAGGCGGTGGCTACCATGCCGTGTTACCTGTACCTGGTACGCAATGAGAAGGGGAAGGAGGCCCGAGAGTGGCTTGATTCTCATCCGGTCGATCACATCCTCAACGAGCGCCCGAACGCATGGCAAACCCCCTACCAGTTTAAGCGAATGATGATCCGCCACTGCCTGTTAAACGGTAATGCTTATGCGGTGATTCAGTGGGGGCGTGATGGTTTTCCAGTCGCTTTGCATCCTTACCCGCCGCAGTCGGTGAACGTTGAGCAGACAGGTGAGCATAACTGGCGCTACTGCATCACTGACGCCTACACCGGAAACACCCGCAACTATTTACCGTGGGAGGTTCTCCACCTTCGTTACTCCACGGATGACGGTTTTATGGGGCGCTCACCTGTAACCATCTGCCGCGAATCGCTGGGGCTTGGGCTGGCCCAACAACGCCACGGCGCGAGCGTGATGCGTGATGGCATGATGGCGGCAGGGGTTATCACGTCAGGCGAATGGCTGGACGGCGTGAAGGGCAAACAGGCATTAGCCGCACTGGAACGCTACAAAGGGGCCAGAAACGCCGGAAAAACGCCCATCCTTGAAGGGGGTATGAGCTATCAGCAGCTGGGCATGAGTAATCAGGATGCTGAATGGCTGGCCTCCCGTCGCTTCACCATTGAAGACATCGCCCGAATGTTCAACGTCTCGCCGATTTTTTTGCAGGAATACAGCAACAGCACCTACAGCAATTTCAGCGAGGCAAGCCGCGCATTTCTCACCATGACGATGCGCCCGTGGCTGGCGAACTTTGAGCAGCAGATAAAAAACGCCCTGCTGGTGGCCTCACCTGTACCTGGTATCCGGTATCAGGTGGAGTTTGACAGCGCGGACCTGTTACGGGCCACTCCTGGCGAACGCTTTGCCACCTATGAACGCGGCATCAAATCCGGCGTTATGTGCCCGAACGAAGCCCGCGAACGTGAAGGGCTGTCCCCGCGTGATGGTGGTGATGAGTTCAGCCAGGCATGGAAACAGGAAGTAAAAATCAGCGAGGGAGAAAAACCGGAATGAACATAGGGCGACTGCGTGACAGGGTAACGATTCAGACCCTGAAACAGACCAGGGATATAACCGGCGAAATACTCGAAACGTGGGAGGACGGTCACACACTCTGGGCAAGCGTGAACATGATCAGCAGCAAGGAGGCCATTTCATCGGGTGCAGAACTGGCGACTGGAACGGTAAGGATATGGATACGCTACAGGAAGGACATCAACGCCACCAGCCGGATAAAGGTCAATACGGGGCCGCTGGCGGGGCGTGTACTGAATATCATCGGGCAGCCGCTGCCGGATGCCGCCAGGACACGCCTTGAAATTCTTTGTCGTGAGGGCGCGGAAAAATGACAGAAGAACTTATCACCCTGGAAGAAGTGAAACTCCATTGCCGCATCGATGGCGACGAGGAAGACCAGTTAATCAGCGGATACATCGCCGCATCGCTTGAGGCGTGCCAGATACACATAGGCAGGCGCTTTGATGACGGGCTGGAGTTCACGCCAGCCATAAAGATTGGCTGCATGATGTTTATCGCTCACCTGTATGAAAATCGCCAGATTGTCGCGGATAACGCAAAAACACGCGTACCCATGACGATTGGTGCACTCTGGACGGCTTACCGTGATGTGGGGGTGTACTGATGCCGTGGCAACCATTAAGACGATGCACAGAACCAGGCTGTAACAGGCGCGTGAAGTCCGGCAAGTGTGAGGAGCACAGGCGGGCGGCATGGCGTGCAGAGGATGCCAGACGAGGACACCGCCGCGCGCGTGGGTACTCCAGACAGTGGGACAAATACCGCGCCATGTATCTGAGTAAAAACCCGTTATGCGTGCGATGCCTTGAGAAGGGGATATATACGCCCGCCGTGGTGGTGGATCACATTATCCCGATTAATGGCGGTGATGATGTTCTCTTCTGGCCCGAATGGAACCATCAGCCATTGTGCCAGGCGTGCCATAACCAGAAAACGAAATGGCTTGATCCGGCAACAAAAAGCAAGCGTGCCGCAGGTGGATTTCGTGAAGAGGAAGAACGGGCCGCTAACCGCAATAACTGGATGTATGACGCTGATGAATGAGCGGGAACAAAACCGCCTTATCCGTGGACTTATAAGGCAGCGTGACGCATGGAAGACACAAGAAACAGGGCATAAAGATAAAGCGTCAGGACGCGCAGAACGCATCACAGCGAAGCGATTAACCGACCGTGACTGCGAGGTTATGGAATGTTTCCGCAATCGCTGATGAGGCTGTATGACGGGGTGGGGGGCGTTTTCAGGACAAACCCGACCCCGCCGGGCACCGAACGCCTCCCCAAATTTTTATGCACGGTAATTTTTTGAAAAATAATCTGGCGAAAAAATAAGCATGGCAAGACCACCGAAAGCCCCCGCCTACCTGGATGATATCGCCGTGAAGCAGTGGCGGGAAAAATCGCGGCAGCTTGCGGAACGGGGAGACCTGACCCCTGCCGACTGGAGTAATCTGGAACTGTATTGCGTCAATTACTCGATATACCGGAAAGCCGTCGCAGACCTTGCGGCGCGCGGGTTCAGCATTGTTAACAGTCAGGGCGGAGAGAGCAGAAACCCCGCATTAAGCGCGAAATCCGACGCGGAAAGAGTGATGATAAAAATGGCCTCTTTGCTCGGTTTTGACCCGATAAGCCGCCGTAAAAATCCACCGGAAACAGAAGAAGAGGACGAGCTTGACCGCCTGGAATAAGTACGCAGAAGACGTAAAAACGGGCAAGATTCCGGCCTGTAAACGGCTGAAACAGACCGTTGAACGATACTTTTCGGACCTTGAAAACCCCCTTTACATGTTCGATCGTGAGGTTGTTGAGCGGTTTATTGCCTTTTCCAGGGTGTGCCCGCACGTAAAAGGGCCGATGCGTGGAAGACCCATTGAGCTGGAACCGTGGCAGCAGTTTGCCTTTGCGTGCATCCTCGGCTTTAAGGTTAAGGCCACCGGAAGGCGCAAATACACGAGCGCCTTTATCGAAGTGCCGCGCAAAAATGCGAAATCCACGACAGCCGCGATTCTGGCTAACTGGTTTTTGATTATGGAGAACGGGCAGCAGGATATTTACACCGCAGCGGTGAGCCGCGACCAGGCGCGGATCGTTTTTGATGATGCGCGTCAGATGTGCCTTTTATCCCGACCGTTACGCAAGAGAGTGAATATTCAGGCGCATAAGGTGATACACCCGAAAAGCAACAGCCTGTTAAAGCCGCTGGCAGCAAAAGCGGCAACCATTGAAGGTACAAACCCGAGTCTTGCCATTGTGGATGAATATCACCTGCACCCTGACAACGGGGTTTATTCCGCGCTTGAACTGGGAATGGGGGCGCGTCCGGAGGGGCTGTTATTTGCCATCACCACATCGGGGAGCAACGTTGTTTCAGCCTGTAAACAACACTACGACTATTGCTGCCAGATACTGGATGGTGAAGAGGTGAACGAATCCATGTTCGTGCTGATTTACGAGCTGGATGATGAAAGCGAGGTTGACGATCCGGCGATGTGGATAAAGGCGAATCCCAATATCGATGTTTCCGTCGATCGTGAAAAACTGGCCTCAACCATCCAGAAAGCGCGGGGAATACCGTCGCAGTGGGTGGAGATGATGACAAAGCGATTTAATATCTGGTGCCAGGGGGCTACCCCGTGGATGGGTAACGGCGCATGGGCTGAGTGTGCCGGAACGTTCACGGAGGAAGATTTACACGGCCAGGAGTGTTACGCGGGGCTGGATTTATCATCAACCAGCGATATTTCCAGCGTATGCTATGCCTTTCCGGTCGGTAAAACCATTATGCTGATTTCCCGTCATTATCTGCCGGAGTTCCAGCTACAGAACCCCGCCAATAAAAACCGCGCTGTCTATCGTCAGTGGGCTAAAGCGGGCTGGATACGCACAACGCCTGGCGACTGCATTGATTACGACCGGATCAGAGATGACATCATGCAGGACGCGGAGAAATTTCATATCAGGCTGGTGGGCTTTGATACGTGGAACGCCACGCATCTCAGAACGCAATTACAGGGGGCAGGTTTTGAGGTGGAGCCGTTCCCGCAAACCTACCTCAGATTCAGTCCGGCGGCGAAATCGTTCGAAGTTTTTGTTAACCGCAGGGTGATTGTGCATCGTGGCGATCCGGTGTTGTCCTGGTCGATGAGTAACGTCGTGATGCAGAGTGACGCGAACGCCAATATCAAGCCGAACAAGAAAAAATCACCGAACAAGATAGACCCGAGCGTGGCGGCACTGATGGCGTTTGGTACATTCCAGGCAGAGCATGAGGATTTTGCTTTTGATATAAGCGACAGCCACCGCCAGAAACTGGAAGAATTCAGCGGGGTGTAATGAGGTCAGCAGCATGACAGAAGCCGAACTACTGGGATTAATCCGCCGCGTATCTGGAATCAGCCAGCAGGCTGACGAACAGACCACGCAGCCGGACAGCGTGACAGCCGAAAATTATGCGCGTGTTGTTGCTGAGGTGATGTGCCGTGATGGTATCCAGCTTAATGATGTTGATATGCGCAACATACGGATCCGCGTTCTTGAAATGCTGGCCTACAATCGCCGCGTTGAACTGCATCGGGAGAAAGAAAAAATAACGTACCACTGGAAGAAGCCGGAGCGGTTGCGGCGGTAACTGGTTGATATTTTCGAAATTCGCCAGCGGCGAACATCGGGGAAACCAGCCTAACCCGTTGATTCTTTCGGAAACAGCCATTGGCGGAATCCGGCGCGGTAACTTGCTGATATTCCCGATAACGCAAAATTGCGTGGCTGAATGAACATTATGATTACTTATGATTACGCAGATGATTAAGGCCTAAACCGTTGATTCTTCCCAATTTCCACAGACTGTGGAAGTTGGCGCGGTAACTTACTGAGATTAAAGCAAAGCGCAAAATTGCGCCGACTACATCCCTCACATGCGAAATTTTCGCAGTTTAATTACTCGCCAGTTTGATCGTTAACCCGCTGATATTTTCGGGAACCTCAATTTGAGGAAGTCGGCGCGGTAACTGGTTGATACTTTCGACCTCCTCAATTTGAGGAGGTCGGGGCACAGAAAAACAACGAATATGTTGTTTTTGGGAATGGTCATAATGACCACGCAGACCATCAAGGCAACCACAACGAACATCGTTACGGTTGGAGCTTTTACCCCACTGGGGGAAAGGTATTACGATAATCATAACACCTACCGAACAGGTAAAACCCACCAGCCTGATTAACAGTTAACCGGAAAAAAAATCCGGTAGCCCCGTTATGGGGATCCCCATATCGACATTAACGCCCCTCATGAATTGGTGCGCTTCCCCCTGGAAAGATTACCCGCCTGTATATTTCTTGTGTCTATTTGTTCCACGTTGTTTCATACAGTGCACCGAACGGTGTAGTTAATGGTGTAGTCAATTTGCTGTTTTTAGCACTTTTTGCAGTGTGGGTTGTTTAATTAAATCAATGGGTTGCCTTGCTGTGGTGATAAAAGGACATATTTATTCATCTTTCGGCGCAGAATGCTGGCGACCAAAAATCACCTCCATCCGCGCACCGCCCAGCATGCTCTCTCCGGCGACGATTTTACCCTCATATTGCTCGGTGATTTCGCGGGCTACCGCCAGCCCCACACCTTGCCCAGGGCGTAAAGTATCAACCCGTTGACCACGGTCGAAAATGACCTCTCGCTTGCTTAATGGAATACCGGGGCCATCATCCTCGACCACAATATAGAGATGCTCGTCGGTTTGCCTTGCAGAAATTTCGACAAACTCGAGGCAATATTTACAGGCATTATCCAGCACGTTGCCCATCACCTCGACAAAATCGTTCTGCTCACCGACAAAGCTGATCTCTGGCGAAATATCGAGAGAGATATTGACCCCTTTGCGTTGATACACTTTGTTCAGCGCTGAGGTGAGATTGTCCAGCAGTGGGGCGACCGGATGCAGCTCGCGGCTGAGCAATGTCCCGCCGCGCATACTGGCACGATGCAGGTAGTAGCCAATTTGCTGTGAAATGCGGCTGATTTGCTCCAGCATTACCGGCTCAGCATCACTGACGCTCATCTTTTCACTACGCAGAGAACGCAGCGTACTTTGCAGCACCGCCAGTGGCGTTTTCAGACTATGGGTCAGGTCGGTGAGCGTCGTACGGTATTTGTCGTAACGTTCGCGTTCACTTTTTAACAATCGGTTCAGGTTTCGTACCAGACTGGTCAGTTCTCGCGTTGTGGCTGGATTGAGCAATTCGCGGTTATGTTCTTCCAGTTCGCGGACTTCTTTTGCCAGGGCTTCGATGGGGCGTAAACTCCACCAGGCGGCGACCCACAGCAGCGGGATCACTAACAGCAGATTGGCTGAGAGCACATAGATAAACCAGCTCCAGACCATATAGGAACTTTTTAGCTCCACCGGAATGGTATCCACCACCACAATGGTTAACTTCGGCATCCGCGATGTTGCCGGGTAGACGTTTACCGCCACCGAGTGGGTCATCTCCGCGTCGTCATCATCTTCCCGCACTTCCTGCAACTGTTGCTGTATCGAATGATCTCCACTCAGCAAGAGGCTGGTATCGTTAACATCCGCTTCAATTTCATGAAAACCATTCGATTTCAGCCAGTCAGGCTGGATCATCTTCATCAGCCAGGGCACGTCACGTTGCGCCCATAAAAGCTGCCCGTTCTCATCATAAATTAGCGTCATGGTGGGGCTTTGCTTGTCGATATTTTCGGGTAACTCGACATGCAACTTATTGTTTTCCCACTTCGCAAGGGTATAGAACAGATTGCTCTCGCCACGTAACAGCCGAAACGTAGTTTTATCGAAACTGACGCTATAACCGATCAGCGCGACCATTCCGTAGGCAAGCGAAAGCACCAGTACTACCGCTGCCGTTGCCAACAGAAAACGTACCCGCAGCGAGAGCGGGAAAAAAAGACGCAGTAATTTTTTCATCAGCGCAATTCGAACAGATAGCCCTGGCCGCGAACGGTGGTAATCACTTCTTGCGGATATTGTGCCTGAATTTTTTTGCGCAGACGTCCCATCAGTACATCAATGGTATGGCTTTCCCGCAGCTCCGCATCCGGATAGAGTTGGAGCATTAACGAATCTTTGCTCACCACTTTGCCATTATTGCGTATCAACGTTTCCATAATGGTGTATTCGAACGCGGTCAGTTTGATCACTTCGTCATTAATAGATAATTCACGGCGGGAGAGATCAACCTGAAACGGGGGTAGCGAAATGACCTGTGAAGCCAGACCGCTATTACGCCGCATTAATGCCTGCATTCGCGCCATCACCTCTTCAATATGAAACGGTTTAGTCACGTAATCATCAGCACCGGCACTTAATACTTCGACTTTGTCCTGCCAGCTTTCACGGGCGGTTAATACCAGAATCGGCAGTGAAACATCATTGCTACGCCAGCGGCGAATCAGTGACAGACCGTCCTCGTCTGGCAATCCGAGATCGACAATCGCAATATCCGGTAAATGTTCATTGAGATAATAATCGGCTTCTTTGGCATCTTCTGCGTCATCGACCTGATGACCAGCATCCTGAATCTGAACTTTAAGGTGGTGACGTAACAACGCATTGTCTTCAACAACCAGTACGCGCATTTTTATTTCTCCCTGTCTTAATTATTAAAATAGTGTAACGCGATTATGTGGTTATGGGGGTAAACATTAAATAAACCAGCGGGGAGGGGAGGTAAAGTGAAAAAATAAAAAGTGGATAATCTTAATAAGCAGGCCGGACAGCATCGCCATCCGGCACTGATACGAGTTTATTTCAGCTCATCAACCATGGTGATGGCGCGACCAATGTAGTTAGCCGGCGTCATCGCTTTCAGGCGGGCTTTCTCTTCTTCTGGCAACGCCAGACCGTCGATAAACTGCTTCATGCCTTCGGCGTCAACGCGCTTACCGCGAGTCAGCTCTTTCAGCTTCTCGTACGGTTTTTCGATGCCATAGCGACGCATAACTGTCTGGATTGGTTCTGCCAGCACTTCCCAGTTGTGATCCAGTTCATCCAGCAGATGGTCACGGTTCACTTCCAGTTTGCTCACGCCTTTCAGGGTGGATTGATACGCAATCAGCGCATAACCGATACCCACGCCGAGGTTACGCAGCACGGTGGAGTCGGTCAGGTCACGCTGCCAGCGGGAAACCGGCAGTTTGCTTGCCAGATGCTGCAATACCGCGTTGGAAAGGCCCAGGTTCCCTTCGGAGTTTTCGAAGTCGATCGGGTTAACTTTATGCGGCATGGTGGAAGAACCAATCTCACCAGCAATGGTTTTCTGTTTGAAGTGGTTAAGGGCGATATAACCCCAGACGTCACGGTCAAAGTCGATCAGAATGGTGTTGAAGCGCGCAACGCAATCAAACAGTTCGGCAATGTAGTCGTGCGGTTCAATCTGGGTAGTGTACGGGTTCCATTGAATACCCAGCGAGGTGACGAACTCTTCGCTGAACTGATGCCAGTCAACTTCCGGGTAAGCGGCGATGTGGGCGTTATAGTTACCGACCGCGCCGTTGATTTTGCCGAGGATCTCCACCTGGTTAAGCTGGCGGTACTGGCGCTCCATACGGTAGGCGACGTTTGCCATCTCTTTACCGATGGTTGACGGCGTGGCTGGCTGACCGTGGGTACGAGACAGCAGCGGGATATCGCGGTACTGAACGGCGAGATCTTTAATGCCATCAATCAGTTGACGCCAGTACGGCAGGATCACTTCATCACGCGCGGTTTTCAGCATTAATGCGTGGGAGAGGTTATTGATATCTTCCGAAGTACAGGCAAAGTGGATGAATTCAGAAACCGCGTGCAGTTCCGGGATCTCCGCCACTTTTTCTTTCAGGAAATACTCAACCGCTTTAACGTCGTGGTTAGTGGTACGCTCGATGGTTTTGATGCGTGCGGCATCTTCTTCGCTGAAATTGGCGACAATTGCATCAAGGTAACCGATTGCGTCGGCAGCAAAAGCAGGAACTTCCTTGATCGCTGCGTGCGCGGCCAGTTTTTGCAGCCAACGTACTTCAACTTGTACACGGAATTTCAGCAAACCATATTCGCTGAAAATCCCGCGCAGCGCGCTGACTTTATCGCCGTAGCGTCCATCGACAGGGGAAACGGCGGTCAGTGAGGATAATTCCATAGATCACAACTCCGGGGTTAAATGAGCAAGAATTTGTTTTGCCTGAGTGGTCAGGCGATTACGAGAAAACATCAGTTGCAGACGTCCGCCGCCGACCTGGTGCCAGAGCACGGCGGCGCGAATGCCTGCCAGCAGGGTTGCGCGAACTTTCGCCTGCACTTGTGGGCTTTGCAGTACAGCAGGGGAACCGGTGACCTGAATGCGCGGGCCAAGCGGGCTAATCACATCAACATAGATAGCAGCCATCGCGCTCATCAGCGTTTCGGACTGTAAATCGAAGTGTTCGAGCTGGCGTTGCAGGCCGTTGATCCGGTTGCCCAGAGTGTCGAGCGCACCTTTCGCTGAGGAGAGTTTGCGCTCAAGCACCATCAGGCTGAGTGTGTAGCGGGTTAACTCAGCGTTTAAGCCCTGGCGACTGCTGGCATTGAGCACGCCGAGCAAGGTTTCCAGCCCGACGCGCAGGTTGGCTTCGCTACCGCCAAAAACCGCCAGCGTCGAGCTGGGGTTCATATCAATAATACTGTTGAGTGAGACGTGTAGCGCATCGGCATCACAATGCCCCTGGTGAGCGAGTTGTTGCACCAGGCGTGCCGACTGACAAATACCGGCCAGGGCGAGGGTGATGTCATAGTAATTCTTTGCCACGTTCACTGCTTCCTTGTTTTAAGTAAAGATAATAATCAGACCGGCAGCGGCAGACGCTGCTCAATAATACCGCCACCGAGGCACACTTCACCGTTATAGAAGACGGCAGACTGGCCCGGCGTCACGGCGGCAACCGGTTCATCGAAAATCACTTCAATGCGATCATCGTCCAGCGCCTTGACGGTGCAAGGGATATCGGTCTGGCGATAGCGGGTTTTTACCGTGCAACGCATAGTGCCGGTGAATGGTTCGCGATCGACCCAGTGCAACTGCTGGGCAATCAACCCGACAGACATCAGCCGCGGGTGTTCATGGCCCTGAGCGACAACCAGAATGTTGTTTTCGACGTCTTTGTCCACCACATACCACGGTTCTTCGGTACCTTCTTTGGTGCCACCGATACCCAGACCTTTACGCTGACCGAGAGTGTGATACATCAGCCCCTGGTGCTCACCAATTTCATCGCCATCGACGGTAATGATTTTGCCCGGTTGCGCCGGGAGATAACGGCCCAGGAACTCGCGGAATTTACGTTCGCCAATGAAGCAAATGCCGGTAGAGTCTTTTTTCTTCGCGGTGACCAGACCAAGATCTTCAGCAATCTTACGCACCTGCGGTTTTTCCAGTTCGCCGACCGGGAACAGGCTTTGCGCAATCTGCTCATGGCTGAGCGTATAAAGGAAGTAGCTCTGGTCTTTATTGCTGTCCAGACCACGCAGCAGGCGGCTCTTGCCATCGACATCTGCCCGACGTACGTAATGACCGGTAGCGATATAATCGGCACCTAAATCTTCGGCGGCAAATTCGAGGAAGGCTTTAAATTTGATCTCTTTGTTGCACAGAATATCCGGATTCGGCGTGCGACCGGCTTTATATTCGGCAAGGAACAGTTCGAAGACGTTGTCCCAGTACTCGGCAGCAAAGTTAACGGTGTGCAGTTCAATGCCGAGCTTGTCGCAGACAGCCTGGGCATCAGCCAGATCCGCTGCCGCTGTGCAATATTCCTCACCGTCGTCTTCTTCCCAGTTCTTCATAAACAGGCCTTCAACCTGATATCCCTGTTGTTGCAACAGCCAGGCAGAAACGGAGGAATCGACACCGCCGGACATGCCGACGATTACTTTTTTTGCGGTTTCAGACATTGGATCACTCACGACATTGAACTTCAAGGCGGCGTATTCTATCACGCAGCCTTTTAGATGACACCCTTTGTAAAAGGCCAGTTAAAATCGCCAATCATCTCCAGCGGATAGCGTTGCCCGCTTTGATAACAACGGATACTTTCCGCCACCAGCGGCGAACGAAGATTTGACGCCTGTAAAATTTCTTCGGCGCTGACCCAACGACAGCAGTCGATATCGCTGTCATGAGGCTGGGTCGAGCATATTTGCTCAAGCTCAATGGCAAAGAGGAAACGCAAAAACGGCGTTTTATCTGGCGCAATCCACTGATGCATACGAATAAAGTGTTGCGGTTGCGCGCTGATGCCGGTTTCTTCCCATAGCTCACGGGCGGCAGCTTCCACTAAGGTTTCATCGGCTTCCAGATGCCCGGCAGGTTGGTTCCATAACGCTTTACCATTAATCGTCTCTTCAACGACTAAAAATTTACCCTCTGCGTGCACTACGCAAGCAACGGTAACGTGCGGTTTAAACATTGTGCATCCTTATTCTGTTGCTTCTCGCCATTCGCCATTGGCAAGGTTATCCAAAGTGTAATCACCCATCGCATAACGAATCAGTCGCAGCGTGGGGAAGCCAACATGGGCGGTCATGCGGCGCACCTGGCGATTACGTCCTTCATATAAGGTGATCTTCAGCCAGCTGGTGGGAATACTTTTGCGTTCACGAATTGGTGGATTCCGCGGCCATAACCACGCGGGTTCGTCAACCAGCTCCGCGCCTGCGGGCAGGGTAGGGCCATCATTTAAGGTTACGCCATTGCGCAAGGCTTCAATTGCGTCTTGCGTGGGAAAACCTTCCACCTGCACATAATAGATTTTTCCGGTGCGTTTACCCGGCTGGGTTAAACGCGCCTGCAACGCGCCGTTATTGGTCAGCACCAGTAACCCTTCGCTATCGCGGTCAAGACGACCTGCTGCATAAACGCCCTGAACCGGGATGAATTCTTTTAATGTTTTGCGTCCGGCTTCATCGGTGAACTGCGGAAGAACATCGTAGGGTTTATTGAACAGGATCACACGCGTGGGCTGGTTGTCAGGTTTACGCCTGGTAGAACGTTGCGAGCTGAATCGCTTAACCTGGTGATTTCTAAAAGAAGTTTTTTGCATGGTATTTTCAGAGATTATGAATTGCCGCATTATAGCCTAATAACGCGCATCTTTCATGACGGCAAACAATAGGGTAGTATTGACAAGCCAATTACAAATCATTAACAAAAAATTGCTCTAAAGCATCCGTATCGCAGGACGCAAACGCATATGCAACGTGGTGGCAGACGAGCAAACCAGTAGCGCTCGAAGGAGAGGTGAATGGAAAGTAAAGTAGTTGTTCCGGCACAAGGCAAGAAGATCACCCTGCAAAACGGCAAACTCAACGTTCCTGAAAATCCGATTATCCCTTACATTGAAGGTGATGGAATCGGTGTAGATGTAACCCCAGCCATGCTGAAAGTGGTCGACGCTGCAGTCGAGAAAGCCTATAAAGGCGAGCGTAAAATCTCCTGGATGGAAATTTACACCGGTGAAAAATCCACACAGGTTTATGGTCAGGACGTCTGGTTGCCTGCTGAAACCCTTGATCTGATTCGTGAATATCGCGTTGCCATTAAAGGCCCGCTGACCACTCCGGTTGGTGGCGGTATTCGCTCTCTGAACGTTGCCCTGCGCCAGGAACTGGATCTCTACATCTGCCTGCGTCCGGTACGTTACTATCAGGGCACTCCAAGCCCGGTTAAACACCCTGAACTGACCGATATGGTTATCTTCCGTGAAAACTCGGAAGACATTTATGCGGGTATCGAATGGAAAGCTGACTCTGCCGACGCCGAGAAAGTGATTAAATTCCTGCGTGAAGAGATGGGCGTGAAGAAAATTCGCTTCCCGGAACATTGCGGTATCGGTATTAAGCCGTGTTCGGAAGAAGGCACCAAACGTCTGGTTCGTGCAGCGATCGAATACGCAATTGCTAACGATCGTGACTCTGTGACCCTGGTGCACAAAGGCAACATCATGAAGTTCACCGAAGGCGCGTTTAAAGACTGGGGCTACCAGCTGGCGCGTGAAGAGTTTGGCGGTGAACTGATCGACGGCGGCCCGTGGCTGAAAGTTAAAAACCCGAATACCGGCAAAGAGATCGTCATTAAAGACGTGATTGCTGATGCATTCCTGCAACAGATCCTGCTGCGTCCGGCTGAATATGATGTTATCGCCTGTATGAACCTGAACGGTGACTACATTTCTGACGCCCTGGCAGCGCAGGTTGGTGGTATCGGTATCGCCCCTGGCGCAAACATCGGTGACGAATGCGCCCTGTTTGAAGCCACCCACGGTACTGCGCCGAAATATGCCGGACAGGACAAAGTAAACCCAGGCTCTATTATTCTCTCCGCTGAGATGATGCTGCGCCATATGGGTTGGACTGAAGCGGCTGACCTGATTGTTAAAGGTATGGAAGGCGCAATCAATGCCAAGACCGTAACCTATGACTTCGAACGTCTGATGGAAGGCGCTAAACTGCTGAAATGTTCAGAGTTTGGTGACGCGATCATCAAGAATATGTAATCACTACATGTGTTAAATATTGAAACGGGCGTATAACACGCCCGTTGTTTTATGATGATGTAAAATCTTCCCCAAAACTTTCCCCAAAACCCTTCCCCAAAACTGGCTATTTTCTATGCTGTTTTGATATCTACGATAATCCAGTCTTTACCACGATCATCATTGTATCGGTCGGTCATTTTTCTGGATTTATGGCCTAACAACTTTTGCGTATCCAGACCCTGTTCCCGATATAACCGTTCTGACAGAGATCGCTGCTCATGAAATGTGGGCGCAGTTCCTTGCTCCCATTTTATGCCACATTTTTCCCGGGCCTTTTTAAAAGCCGTTGTCAGAGTATTCGCAGAAACCTGGTCTCCTCTGTTTGCTTGAGAGGTAGTGTGACGGTAATGGACCAGATATTTACTAACAACAGCATCCCTGCACTGAGATATAACTTCACGAAGGGTAATATTCAGAGCATCGCATTTCAGGTTAAGCGGAATAGCAAGTTTTGAACCGGTTTTTTCCTGAGTAATGTGCAACATGTCGTCCCATATATCAGAGAATTTCAAATTGCAGATATCGCCTAAACGTTGTCCAGTAACAAGAGCAAGTAGCATGCCGCATTTTAAATAGGGCTGCCGTCTGCTTACGCTGTCAAATATTGCCTGCCATTCGGGCAGTGACAATCTTTGGCGGTTTACTCGATTTCGCGGTTGTTTTGTTGCCTGCGCTGGGTTAAATCCTGGCGGAACATGTCCTGCGTGTTGTGCTTCTTTGAAGACGTCGATCAACACCATTCTCACGACTTGCGCCATCCTGTTATGACCTTCAGCCTTTACAGCATCAATTATTTCGGCAATATCAAGTGCGGTAATATCCTTGAGGTGTTGCATTCCACAATGCTCACGGAAAAGACGAATGGGTTTGCCTTTTTGCCGATAGGAGTTGGGTCTTAGTTCATTATGTTGCAGCCTGTCCTCTTGGATAGAAATATATTTATCAAGCCATTCTGTCACCGTAATGTCTGAGCGCCTGCCTTTCATTCTTTCCAGACGCTCATTGACGCTTAATATTTGTCTGGTACGTTGTTCAGCAATAATGGTATTTGCTTCAGTAGCAACTTGTTTTGCTTCATTCTCATCAGTTCCTAAGCTATGAAAACGACCGGATAGTGGATGTTTGTATTGCCAATATACCTTTCCGGTTCGCTTATCTAATTTGCAATATAAATTGGGTATAGAGATTTTGTGAGATCGGGGTCTAGCAGCCATCAGCGATTATCCTTTGGAGTTTTGGGTTTGCGTTTATTGGGAGTTGCGGTTCTGCAAGCGTTCCTACAAAACGGGAATTTCGGTCAATCATCCAGTAGCGACCAACTTTTATAGCGGGTGGGGCCATCATTTTCCCTTGCGCGTATTTTTTCAGAACTCGCTCACTTGGTGCTAAGTCCCCAAATTCTTCTTTAGCCCAGTCCTGTAAAGTGATTAGTCGAGACATTTGTCCTCCTCTTAGCTGCTGAGGGAGTTTGTGACCGATATATCTGACATGATATTAAGCTCATGGCAGGTACATCTCTTGACTGGTCATAGAGATAAATTTAATGCTGAGAAATGCAGTATTGAATTTATCAATTTTTCTATTTCCTGCGCATGTCACGTAACTTCTTAATGTGTTCTGCCGTTTCGATCTCTTCTGCTATCCGATCTGCATCAGCTTTATTCACAGGTTCAAAGTCATGATTAAAGCGGAACATGCTGGCGATACATGTTCTGCCTTTTCGGATGTAGTGAACTTTGTTGTGGGTAGAACGCAGGATTTTGCAGGGAGTGCCGTGGTGGTCGACGTACCAGGTGTTAGGGTCAATCACTCTGAACATTCTTGACCTTGTGTTGTGCGGATTGATATTCAGTGCTGATATTCACCTTTATAGCGAACACCTTTACCGGTTTATCGCCAAAGTGCGGATGTGTGATTGTCTTCACTTCATATCCGTCATACGGAACATCAATTCTGCGACTGGAATCGTCGCGCTTCGGATATCCCTTTGTGATAATCAGGCGGTCATATTCCCGGAACATAATTCGCTTATTCCAGTAGTCATTACACAAGCGATACTCTTCCGTTTTCTCTCCGCGAATCATGGCATCGAAGTATTCACTTTTAACAGCAAGTTGCAGGTTAGCCATCACTTAATCCCCCTTTGTTTGCGGATAAGCTCCAGATCTTGCTGGCAACTGGCGCAAGTCCGACAACCCTGAACGGCCAGGCGTCTTCGTTCATCTATCGGATCGCCACACTCACAACAATGAGTGGCAGATACAGCCAGGTAGTTCAGGCGGCGCATTTTTATTGCTGTGTTGCGCTGTAATTCTTCTATTTCTGATGCTGAATCAATGATGTCTGCCATCTTTCATTAATCCCTGAACTGTTGGTTAATACGCTTGAGGGTGAATGCGAACAATAAAAAAGGAGCCTGTAGCT
>OMGS01000299.1_pt1 | contig 35232 bp, 46 predicted proteins | sample 1646081 | NCBI WGS metagenome assembly OMGS01 (sample SAMN05578591, study PRJEB25193) | human gut metagenome | biome: Human Microbiome; feature: human-associated habitat; material: feces | host: Homo sapiens | place: USA:Birmingham | reverse complement strand
TCATCATTGGTTGCCTCAGTGTTGGTGTGCTTTGCATCAGGAACCAGAAGACGATACCACGGCATTTTTTTGTTGAGCAGCTCCATCAGGGGAGTGGCAAACAAACTCAATCCCCACAGCGTTACGATTACTGGAATCGTGAAATTTTGCGGCGTCCAGAACTGGCGCTCAAGATGGAACCATGTAACAACACAGAGCAGGCCACCAATCCAGAAAATAGCTTTACTGAAAGCCCCCAGGACTGCCAGAGTAATAACAGAGACTAAATGCAGTGCGCCAGCCGTTGCAAGACGTAGATAAAACCAGAACCATTTAGCGTGCCGGATAACCGGGTTACCGTTCTTTTCTCGCAATCGTTTTTTACGTTCCAGGATGATTTCTTTTTTCAGCTTACTTCGTTCAGCTCCCTGCGGGAACTCATAGATTTTAGCCATGTTTCACCTCACTTATTCTTTTTTGGTGGAACGACTTTGTCAAACTCTGCTAAGAAAGCGGCATCATCACCATTCATAAATTCATCAGTTTCACTATCAATACCAGTGAATTTATCTTCAGAGATAAGAAACTCAAAGCGTAATACACTAACTTTACGCCCTTCTTTACTTTCTATTAAACAGGAAAGAAATTCTATCTCTGTTTTTTCTTTGATCTCTTTTATTGCTTTGTTGATCACTTCTCTTTTGAAGATAGGAAACTCAGGATATTTATAAACCAGTTCATCATCTTCTATAGTATATGCGATCAACTCATCTTTTAATTCGTTCAGCGGTATTGTGAAATAATTCTTTGATTTGAATTTGGAATAGTTTTTCCTTATCAACTGATATAAAGCCCATGAGTATTGACCACTTAATCTCATTGCTGAAGTAAGCAATTGAGTAGTAAACTTATTTTCACCGCCAATTAAATTTGAAATGTAAGGGTGAATTGTATGTGTAAACTTAAGAACAACATACCCCTCATTCGGGCTATATGCGCAATAATCAGTAATCCCCATATCCAGACGTTCTAAACTCTTGCGCATTGCATCAGGTAGACCTAGTTCATTAGATAATGCCAATATATCATCACTTGAAAGGGAAAGCTTACTAGTATTAAGTAATTCAGAACCTTCCTTTAGTTGACGATATGCAACTGAAGGTTTTACTTTCGTAATAGATGCATAGGTATCAGCGGTAATTTTAAAAATCATACCAGGTTCAAGCGGTTTTTTTGTATCTACAGACACCAATGCCAGACACAAAACCCTTTTTGCTGAAAGAGGTAACTGAGCAAGAGTTTTATTGATCTCATTTCGATGTCTAATTTTTGTCTTCTCGGAAATCTTTCTTATCGGCATTGTTTCATCCTCACCTACTATCAGTCCAATTAACATACCAAAACAAACATGATGACTCAACAAAAAACCATCATGTTTAGTGACAAATCCCATCATGTTTAACTCAGCAATTCTAGGTGGGACGTGCTACGGCGAGCAGCTAAACAGTGAAAACATGTTTAAAACATGAACTGATCATCTGAAGATCGAAAGATCTGAAGTAAAAGAATCAATCGGTTAATTATGTGACCTAAACCATCATGGATAGTGACACAGACCATCATGGATAGTGACCTAAACCATCATGGATAGTGACACAGACCATCATGGATAATGACACAGACCATCATGGATAGTGACCTAAACCATCATGGATAGTGACCTAAACCATCATGGATAAACTTTATTTTATATAAATATCAAAAAGTTACCAATGTCCTAAGTCTTTAAGTTTTTAAGTCTTTTAACAAAAAAAAAGAAAACATAAGTTTTTTAATGCACAACATCTGTGGATAACTCAGCACAAACTCAGAGGATAGATCCGTCTGGCCTCCCGTAATACTGAATCACCAAGAACTGCTCAAATATTAACCTTCGCGCGTAAGTGCTTTTCTGTAGGTGCGGTAGAAATTCCGCTTCCTCGCTTTGGCTGTTCGTTCCTCGTCGCTATGCTCCTGCGGTACGCCTCAGCCAAAGACTGCGGCGAGCGGTGGGTACTCTTTCATGAGTTTCTATTGAGAAAAGGTGAGAAGATTTTTAAGTCATACGTCAATCTTTGCCAAATGATCCTGGCGCGATCCTTTTTCGATCCAATCCTAAAACGCAATCAAAAGCCCTCAGAGGCGTTTTAACGGCTTTCACCCAGTCATGATTCAACGCTACGGGTAAAAAGCGCTTAGAGCGTCATACAGCTCGTTTTTACGTAACAAGCCGAAATTGGCCTAGGATGATCTGCGCATCGCACAGGATGCCAGCAAAATTTCACAACCGGCGATGATGGCCAACGGTTTTTTGCTGGCAATTGTCATTCAGCAGCTGGCGCCCGGATTCATCTTTTGCTGTCAGACATCAATCGGTTTCAGCAACCCGCCCCGTAATTCGCTGCTAACGCATCTCATAACGCGCAGATACAGCGCCCCGAGCCAGTGTTCACACTGACCCGGCGTACCGTTCGCAAGCTCACGCGCTAACTGCGACAGGCTAAACATCGTCTGATAGTCAGAGATTGGCCTGGCAGGGGTGAGGGGGTTATCGCTCTCATTCGGGTTTATTGGTTCGCCAGGACTGGCGAACGTCTCCGGCGCGAGGTTACGACAGCGCATTATGTAACTACAGTTCGCGCCTCTTTTGAAAATTCCTTCATGTGTGGTAAAGCAATATACATCTTTATGCAATCTTTACAATGTAAAGCATTAAAAAAGATTCCATTACCATCATTTGATGGTATAATGGATTTGTTGGTTGGGAATGGTTCCCTGCCAGATTCCAGAAGCCCACACGGGCGGGAGCGAAAAATGAATATTCAGGAAGCATTAAACGTTTTTGGTTTATCCGGTGATCTGACTGAAAAGGATATCAAGTCGGCATACAAAAAAGCGGCTTTAAAATATCATCCAGACCGCAATCCATTGGGTGCCGAGCTGATGAAAGCAGTAAATGCTGCGTTTGATTTTCTCATGGCTAACATTGATAAAATCAATCAGTTTCAAAGCACTGATGAAAACGCACGTTACAATTACGGTGAAGATCTGGAAAAAGTTTTGAATACGCTTTCCGGCCTTACAGGGATTGTCTATGAAGTCATTGGTAATTGGGTCTGGATTAGCGGTGAAACTAAAGAACACAAAGATATTTTAAAGGAAATGGGCTGTAAATGGGCATCGAAGAAAAAACAATGGTTTTACCGTCCTGAAGAACACAAAAGCCGCTGGAATCGTAAAGAACACAGCATTGAAGAAATCCGTGAAATGTATGGTACAGCGGGTAAACGTAAGGCGTCAGGCTGGAGACGTGTAGAAGCTAACGCATAACCGGAACGGGGGCGAAAGCCCCCTAGAACATGGCAAAGATTGATACGGAGACACGTTGATGAAAAACAAGACCATAACGGAAGCGGAGCTGATAAACATTTTTGAAAGTTACGGAGCCTACATTTGCCCGGATGAGATCGAAATTACAGCCAAAGAATGCAATGAAAATGGTTCAGTCTTACACCGTGGCCTAAACGCAGAAGGATGGGCGCATCTTTTTGCAAAGGAAGAAGCCTATCAGCAGGAATGCGAAGCCCAGGAAGCTGCAAGTGATGATGGACACTTTGACGAATAGTCTTAAAACTGCCGTAATTCGATTTACGGCTTTTTTGTTGAGTCAAAAAGGCTGAATCAGATGAAAGAACAGAAAAATTTCTTTGAACGGTATCAACCTGTGTTTGAAATCGTTTGTCGAATTCTGGGGAACGGCTGGCGTGTAAACCTGCTCGATGATTGCCAGTACAGGATAAAGCTAACATCACCTCAGTTTAAAAATTACTCTATACATATTCGAATGGAGAAGGGAAGGTTAGTCATTATTGGAAGCGTAGATAGTCGAAGCTGGAGAAGTCCTTACCATACTTGCACAGTATCGCCAGAACGTAACCCTGTAGAAATCGCCGCCGATATTGAAAAGAAAATCCTGACGGATGCTTTAGATAATGTAGATATGGCGCGAGAATATGAACAACAGTTACAGCGAAAACGCGAGCAAAAACAGATCCTGAAAGGAATGCTATCTCGTTTAGTGCGTCTTGAAAGCTGGCATGGGACATTAACCGGGTTTAAAGTTGAGAATGGGTTAGATGGTAACGTATCAGAACGGGGCGACGGATATGAAATGGTAATTCGTGGCCTGAGTGTGGACCAGCTCATAAAGGTAGCGGGGTTTATTAAACAGCTATGAGGCAAAAAAATGAATGAAGTCCTGAGCGACAGGAAAAACAAAGGTAATGTAACTTACAGGATTGTTGTGTCTGAAGATGCAACACGTTTGTTTATTGAACTTGAAAAACTGATGAAGGTACGCTCTAAAGAAGCGGATAAAAAAACAACTAAAAAGGTTGTTTTCCAAAAATCATTTTATAATGAAGAATTCTGTAACGTTAAAGATGAAATTGATGATCCAATTTTATTGAAATTCTATTCAGATACTATCTTGAAGGTACAAAATCATGAGTTTTAAACCAACACCTGAAGAGGTGAAACAAGCACGTATCAAAGCTGGCTTTACGCAGCAGGAAGCCGCTGAACGGTTTGGTTTTACGTTATCAGCCTGGCAAGCCAAAGAAACATCCGGTAAAACGTCTCGCGGTTTAGCCGCTGGTACGTATGAATTACTTTTGCTCCTGGCCGATGAACATCCAGATTACCAGCTCGTTAAGCGAGAAAAAAATCAGGATAAAGTGACTAAATGAATTGCATTACCATCATATGATGGTATAATTTATTTGTAGGTCGGGAATCGTTCCTTACCATGATCCAGTAGCCCAAACGGGCGGGAGACTAAAATGAACACTTATGTTATCACTTTCCAGGCTTTAAACACTAAGAAAGAAAAAATCACCTGCTCCGCTTTTGTCCATTCAGAAACTCTCTTCCTTGCCGTTCATTCTTTCGAAGATAAAAATCGCGGTCGTGGTTATGCCATCACGTCTGTTAGTGAATTGTTTGATGATGAATTGACGGCTAAAAATTCCCTCAAGAAAAATATTAACTTTTGGTTTAATGAATGTGGTTTAAGTAAATCTGAGGTTATAAACGAAGTAATTAACTGGAAGAATTTCGCATATACCCTTAAAGAACTGGAGGAAGCCAAAAATGAAGCGATAAAAGAACTGCGGAGTTAATTAATTAGGGGTGGTATCAGGTTGTGGAGGCAACCTGATACCGTGACACTCAATTCCCTCGCGAGGAATATAAAATGTCGGAACGCATGTTATCAGCAATACAGACTATTGAAAAGGGTGGGCGTCCAGTTTTTCCCTTGATGCCATTCTCTGCTTTTCCTGAGTACATGGCATTACTCAGAAAAGCCCTGGAAAAGAAAGAAACAAAAGCACTGATAAAAAAACAGGAGGTGTTATGAAAAAACAGGAGTTTTTAGATTTTATCAGTGCAGAACAGCGGCGGGGAGCTGTCCGGTTTTCGCTGGGATTTAACAGCAAAGGGGAAATTGTATTGCACTGGACTAACGAGGCCGGGTTAAGAGTCTGGAGTATACTAAGCGGTAACAGAGGTAAAAGTCCCAGCCGGGCAAACCGGGAAAGAATGAGTAACCTCCGTCGCTGGCTCCATGATGCCCGTCAGGGCATGGAAGGCGACACACCAGAGGCAGAATAAAATTCCCGTCCCTGAATCGCCGAAGCCCTCCCGTTTACGGGAGGTGCTTTTTTGTATATTCCGCAAAACAGCGCTCGCGCCCCCTGCCAGGCCATTCGCGGAGCGAATTTATTTCCGCCCAAGCTAGCCGCAAATCCGTTGTCTCCGGTCGCAGACGTACCAGATTACAGCCATGATAGCCTTTCATTCTTTGCATTTCGATGGACGCTGAAGCACAATTTGAGTGTGGAGGTAGTTCACTGCGATGCAGGATAGGGTAAACGCCGCAAAATGACGTCTCTGACGTCATTCCGCAACGTTTGCCCGGTGACCTACAGTCGGTTCTTGTTGGAGAGATTTATGAAAAAAGTACAATTCAGGATTGAAGAAAGTCAATATGATGATCTACTAGATTGTCTTAAAACACTTTATCCAGATGAACCGGGTTTAACAGTAGCAAAAGGAATGAAGCTGCTTGCCAGTGCTTTACTGAAAAGCAAGGTTAAAAATGAAGATGTTAATGTGTCAAAAGACAATGATGATTTTATCAAAACCACAATGTATTTGACAGGTAAACAGCGATCATTAATTGAAAAAGCGGCTCATCGTCATGGCTGGAATTTATCAAGAGAATGTCGCTACCGAATCCAGACGACACTTGAAAATGAACTCGATTTCTTCGATCAGGAACTGCTTGTGATGAATCGTTGCCGTAATGCAATAGATAAAATAGGGCGCAACTTTCATTATATTATCGTTAACGATAACGCGAGGGTACTTGATAAAGATGGGTTCTATCAGGACGCTGAACGGCTAGGTACAGAGATAATGAGTCTCAAAAAAGAGTTTGAAAACTATATCATGTTATGCAAAGGGCGAACTGTTTCTAATAAGGTTGAGGTGTAATCATGGGCGTTTATGTTGACAAGGAATTCAGGGTTAAGCGTAAATCGTCTGAAGCTGGCCGCAAGTCTGCTTTCGCCCATAAAGTTAAAAATGGTGGTAAGAACTATCAACGCAACGTTCAGGAACGCATCAACCGCAAAGGTGCCAGTAAGGAGGTTGTAGTAAAAATATCAGGAGGTGCGATTACCCGGCAGGGGGTTCGAAACAGTATTGACTATATGAGCCGTGAGTCAGAGCTGCCAGTGATGAGTGAAAGCGGTCAGGTATGGAAAGGTGACGAGATTCAGGAGGCTAAAGAGCACATGATAGATCGTGCTAATGACCCTCAAAATGTTTTTGATGATAAGGGTAAGGAAAATAAAAAAGTTACCCAAAATATAGTTTTTTCACCGCCTGTATCAGCAAAGGTAAAACCTGAAGATCTGCTTGAGTCGGTCAGAAAAACGATGCACAAGAAGTACCCAAACCATCGCTTTGTGCTGGGCTATCATAACGACAAAAAAGAGCATCCTCACGTTCATGTCGTTTTTCGTATTCGCGATAATGACGGTAAACGAGCTGATATCAGGAAAAAAGATTTACGGGAAATTCGTACAGGTTTTTGTGAAGAGTTGAAGCTAAAGGGCTATGACGTAAAAGCCACTCATAAGCAGCAACATGGACTTAATCAGTCTATTAAAGATGCGCACAAAACAGCCCCAAAACGACAGAAGGGCGTTTATGAGGTTGTTGATGTTGGCTACGACCATTATCAGAACGATAAAACCAAACCAAAGCAACATTTCATAAAGCTTAAGACCCTTAACAAGGGCGTTGAGAAAACATATTGGGGGGCTGATTTTGGTGAGTTAACCACTCGCGAGAACGTTAAGAAAGGTGATCTCGTTAAGCTGAAAAAGTTAGGACAAAAGGAGGTGAAAATCCCTGCACTTGATAAGAACGGGGTACAGCATGGCTGGAAGACTGCACACAGGAATGAGTGGCAGTTAGAGAACCTGGGGGTTAAAGGCATAGACAGAACGTCTTCAGCCAGTAAAGAGCTGGTACTGAACAGCGCGGAGATGATTAAGAAGCAGCAGCTCCAGATGAGAAATTTCTCCCAAATAAAACAGTCAATGATTCAAAGCGAACAGAAAGTGAAAATTGGTATTCGCTTAGGATAATTCATGCTCTCTGGTAACTTATTGATTAAGATCGATTTATTTATCTTGTTAGCAGAGATTTTGTAAAAAGTAACTAGCGGTAAAAAATTTAGTTAACTTGACTATAAAATCACCGCACGACGATCAATCGATCTGCTTTTTTGTTATCAAATAGCACATGTATCTAGATATAACCAAAAAACCAGCACAAACAAAATGAAATATGTCTTAAATGCGATCTAAAGATCTGCTTGTATGGTTGAACGCAGCACATGTAGCTGATAAAGTTTTTGTGAGATGTAAATTAGTCCTTTTGTTTTTCTTCTCTGCTTCGGGGTCATCCGAGTCGAGAGAGCGCCTGAAAGGAAAAAACTATGGAATGGTATGTTTTGCAATTCACCACTACGAGATTTGCAGCAGTTTTTGCGCATCTCGAACGCCTGAACTTTTCTTACTTCTGTCCTATGGAGACAGAAAGATATCGTCGCCCGGATAAGATAATTTCATATCGAGAAAGACGTTTGCCGCTTTTTCCCGGTTATCTTTTTATCCAGGCAGATTTTGAAGAAGTTCATTCCACTACAATAACTGCTATCCCTTACGTACAACGCTTTATCTCATTTGGCGGTGAGCCTTTACCTGTACCAGAAGATGTGATGGCGGAGCTTTTGTGCAGACAATCGCATACAACAGCTCAGGCAAATATTTTAAGGAAATCAATTCCACACGAATTTGCTGAAATTCTCCTTATGGACAATCCGCAGCAAAGAAGTATGGCTTTCATCCACTACATCACAGAGAGAAGCTTAACCCACAAAATGAAACGGAAGAAAAATGACTGCTACCCGGAAAAAAACCGCAACGAGACGCAAGCCCCAACGTAATACACTCTACCTGCCCTCAGCTTCTCGTGAGGAACTGGATAAAATTGCTCTGGAGATTGGCTATCGCAGGGGGCGGCGTATTTCAAGCTCTGGTGTTGTCCAGTACCTCATTAAAAAATATTCCAGCCAGGCAATTGAGGAGCTGATAAACGAAGACGATGACGACTTCGATGACTAACCATTCAGTCTAAACTTTCCGCGCTGTTCTGGCCGGGAGAAAATCATGTTATCTACTACTGCTTTTGCGGCGCTTGCCTTGCAATGCGCGGCCAGCGTTCATCCCGATACTGCGCACGAAGTTGCAAGGGTTGAATCTGGTTTTAACCCATATGCTATTGCCGAGATAATACCGAAGGTTGAACGTAAGCCCGGTGACAAAGGCGTAGTGTCCTACTTTCCCAAAACTAAGGAGGCTGCACTCCAGATCGTAAATCAAATTGAATCTCGAAATCATCGTTACTCAGTCGGTCTTATGCAAATAACGAGTACGAATTTTGCAAACTTCAATACAACCGCTGAGAAAATGTTTGACCCCTGCGAAAACCTCAAGGTTTCAGAGAAAATTTTGGTGGATTGTTATAAACGTGGTGGCGACATTTTACGTGGTCTGAGTTGCTATTATTCCGGCAATCCAGAAACGGGAACTAAACCTGAATCAGATTTTAATAATACCAGTTATATACAGCGTATAGGGTTTAATCCGCCTGATAACAAAAAAAACTGGGTGGTTCCTTCAGTTAAAGATGCAATCAGAAAGGAGAATGTAACGCAGAGTATCAAACCTAAAGAAATTACCGTATATCCCCAATATGCCATGCGTGGCACTGTTTTAGATGAAAAGGAAACAAACGATGTTAAAACTCAATAAACGTTATTTAACTCTTTCTGTATTTATGGCTGCATTGATGCTTTGTGTAGCAGAACCCGCATTTGCTGATGATGTATCCACTAAAACAACTGGCTTTTTGCAGAAGATTATCGATTTTCTGACCGATATTCGTAAGCCAGCAATCACCATCATTGCGCTGGTAATTGGCTATATTGCTATCTTCTCACGCCAGCATGCTTCATGGATTTACCCATTAGCTATCGGGATCATCATCTTTATCATCGCGCCATATCTCCCGGACTGGCTGTCGTAATTTGAAATAAAAGGGGGCGTAAAAATGAGTACCGTTTTTAAAGGGCTGACACGCCCCGCTTTGATTAGGGGGCTGGGCGTTCCGCTCTACCCCTTTCTTGGAATGTGCGTTATCTGCGTTCTGCTTGGTGTCTGGATTCATGAGGCTATGTATGCCCTCATCCTCCCTGGCTGGTATGCCATCAAGCGAGTTACGAAGATAGATGAACGCTTTTTTGACCTGCTTTATCTGCGAATGCAAATCAAAGGTAATCCTCTGGCAAACAAGCGCTTCAATGCCGTCCATTATGCGGGGAGTTCGTACGACGCAGTCGATATTTCGAAAGTGGACAATTTTATGAAGCTTAAAGACCAGTCTTCTCTTGAAGAGTTAATCCCTTATTCATCACACATCACTGACAACCTCATTGTTACCAGAAACCATGACCTACTGGCGACCTGGCAGATTGACGGAGCTTATTTTGAATGTGTAAATGAAGCGGATCTAGCCTTGCTTACTGACCAGCTTAATACGCTGATACGTAGTTTTGATGGAAAACCCGTTACCTTTTATACGCATCGTATTCGGGTTAGAAAAGAAGTGCGACCTGTGTTTGACAGCAAGATCCCATTCGTCAACAGAGTGATGAATGATTATTACGAATCTCTTTCGGCGGCTGAGTATTTTGAAAACAAATTATACTTAACCGTATGCTATAAGCCGTTCAACGCTGAAGATAAAGTGACGCATTTCCTTTCAAGGAAAAATGGTAATAAAAATATCTTCGAAGAACCCATTAATGATATGAATGAAATATGTGGAAGATTGAGCACCTATCTTTCCCGGTTTCACTCCCGTCGTCTTGGGTTATATGAAGAAAATAACATAGTTTATTCAGAACAGCTTACGCTGTTCCAGAAACTGCTATCCGGGCGCTGGCAGAAAGTCAGAGTCACCAATAGCCCGTTTTATACATACCTGGGCGGTAAAGACCTGTTCTTTGGTAACGATGCTGGACAAATCACTGCCTCTGACCATGCCCGGTACTTTCGTTGCATCGAGATCAAGGACTACTTTCAGGAAACGGATGCCGGAATTTTTGACGCACTGATGTATCTCCCGGTTGAGTATGTCCAGACTTCCTCTTTCACGCCGATAGACAAGCAGTCTGCAATCAAGGCGCTGGATGATCAGATCGACAAACTCGAAATGACTGATGATGCCGCTAAATCCTTGCTCGCTGATTTGAAAGTTGCTCTCGATATGGTCTCCAGCGGCTATATTTCTTTCGGAAAAAGTCACCAGACCCTGATTGTTTACGCAGATTCGCCGGAGCGTCTGGTGAAGGACACCAATATTGTGACGACGACCCTGGAGGATTTAGGGCTGATCGTAACCTATTCAACCTTGAGTCTTGGTGCAGCGTATTTTGCTCAGTTACCTGGTAACTACACGTTACGGCCACGCCTGAGTTCTATCAGCAGTCTGAACTTTGCCGAAATGGAAAGCTTCCATAATTTCTTTACGGGCAAGGAGAAAGGAAATACCTGGGGTAACAACCTTATCACCCTGGGCGGCTCAGGAAATGATATTTATCACCTGAACTATCACATGACTACCGAGCATCAAAATTACTTCGGTAAAAACCCCACGCTGGGGCATACCGAAATTCTTGGTACGTCAAACGTGGGTAAAACGGTAGTGATGATGACTAAGGCTTTCGCCGCCCAGCAGTTCGGAACGCCGGAGTCTTTTCCACCTGAGAGGAGATTAAAGAAGTTAACTACGGTATTTTTCGACAAAGATCGGGCAGCGGAACCCGGTATACGTTCAATGGGAGGTGCTTACTATCGGGTGAAAGAAGGAGAGCCGACTGGCTGGAACCCTGCGGCTTTGCCACCAACCAAACGAAATATTTCCTTTATGAAAGACCTGGTGAGGCTACTTTGTACGCTTAACAGTGAGCCGCTTGATGATTACCAGAACCGCCTGATTTCTGATGCCGTTGAGCGCCTTATGCAAAGGTCAAATCGCTCTTATCCGATTAGTAAGTTACAACCACTCATTCTGGAGCCTGATGATACTGAAACCCGGCGGCATGGGCTTAAAGCGCGCCTGAATGCCTGGGTGCAGGGTGGGGAATTTGGCTGGGTGTTTGATAACCCGGATGATACGTTTGATGTGGACAACCTGGACGTTTTCGGTATCGACGGAACGGAGTTTCTGGATAACAAAGTGCTTTCCAGCGCCGCTTCATTCTATCTCATCTACCGTGTCACTATGCTGGCCGATGGTCGCCGACTCCTTATCTACATGGATGAGTTCTGGCAATGGATTAACAACGAAGCGTTCAGAGATTTTGTTTATAACAAACTCAAAACCGCGCGTAAGCTGGATATGGTACTTGTCGTAGCGACACAATCGCCGGATGAACTGATTAAATCACCTATCGCGGCTGCCGTTCGTGAGCAGTGCGCAACACATATTTATCTGGCGAATCCCAAAGCGAAACGTAATGAGTACGTGGACGAGCTGCAAGTCAGGGAGCTTTATTTTGACAAAATTAAAGCCATTGACCCGCTCTCTCGTCAGTTCCTTGTCGTCAAAAACCCACAGAGGAAGGGGGAAAGTGATGATTTTGCGGCTTTCGCAAGACTGGACTTGGGAAAGGCGGCGTATTACCTACCGGTTCTCAGCGCATCGAAACCCCAGCTTGAACTGTTCGATGAAATCTGGAAAGAGGGTATGAAGCCGGAAGAGTGGCTTGATACCTATCTGGAACGTGCAAACCTGATTTAAGGAATCCCTATGAAAAAGCATATCGTTGCGGCACTTATCGCCTCTGTTACGGTTATTTCTGGTGCTCAGGCTGGTGTTCCCGTTGCCATTGATGCAAACCCTGAATGGGCTGTCGAAGCGCAGCGCTGGACAGAACGCCTCAAACAGTGGCAGGACACCGTGAACCACTACCAGAAACAGATTAATGCCTATAAGCAGGAGCTGCTGACCAAAACGGGCATTCGTGATGTTCAGGGACTGGTGCAGTCTGCGCAATCTGTCAGTAAGGAGCTGGAGAAGATTTACGACCAGGGGAACTCCTTCATTGATGATTACATTAAGAACCCGGAAGCCACCCTGTCTGAGCAAGCCAGATCACTACTGGCAGATTATAAGGTGACAAACACCTGTAAGGGGCTGGGATATACGGGCGACCTGGTGCGGGGCTGTGAAGCCTCGTTCTTGTCCCAACTGGCGGGGATTGAGTACGGCAATAAGCTGGAAAGTAAACTGCGTGAAGATAATCAGGAGATGGCCGACCTTATCGACCAGGTGAAGAACGCCCAGGACACGAAAGCCACGCAGGACGCGACAAACGCTGTATCGCTGGCAAGCCTGAAATTTAACAAGCTCAAATTTCAGTATGAAATGTATCGCGATAAGCAACGCGATCTTGCAGAATACAAGGAGAAAATGTTACAGGCCGCATATCAGCAAAAACAATTAGGAGCGGTTACTACCGAAACACCTGTTGTAGACTATAAGGCGGCGTTTGATCAGCAGAGCTATGAAATGAACTGAGGAGGAACTTTGAAAAAATATGGAATAGTGGCAGCGCTGGGGCTTACTTTCTTTCTTGCCGGGTGTGAAGAAGTTAAATCTGTAGATTGGTGGCAGGATCACCCTGACGAAGCAACAAAAAAAGTAGCTGAATGCAAAAAGTCTGGTAGTGATAGTGATAATTGCAAAAATGCTAAAGACGGCTTATTTAGATATAAGCAATTACATCCTAAACACGTTGACTATAAAGATGCATTCAAAAATGTTTTGGGTAAAGAGGGCAGTTAAAAGGAGCCATTATGGCAACTTCTAGGTTTTTCCAAGCCGCCCATGACGTTATTGTTAAAAACATTGACCAGTCTTTGACTGGTCAATTGGATAATTTTTCTTCAATAGCGTATCAATTGGGTAAATATGGTATTTCTATCTATGTGTTATGGTATGGGTACACCACTGTAGTAGGGAAGCAGAAAACCGCGGTTCAAGATTTTCTATGGAATTTATGTCGATTTTGGCTGATTCTCATTTTTGTAAGAAATATGGGGGGGTGGCTAGATAGTGCTAATCAGGCTATAGATGGATTACGGGAAACATTTGCAGGAGGCGATCCATGGAAATGGGTTGATGAACTTTGGGAGAAAGTTCAGCAAGTGGCTGCGTACCTTATGTCTAAAGATACATCTACATATGTTAAAACTGATGGTTCTATTGCGGCTATATTGACATATGCTGGCGGTATTTTAGCGCTGTTATTAACGTCAATAGTTTATCTTGCTGCTGAAGTTACGCTTAAAATGCTAACTGTTACTGCGCCGCTTTTCATTATTTGCCTTTCTTTTGGTTTTTTACGGCAAATGTTTAATAGCTGGCTACAGTTAATATTTAGTTCGTGTTTGATTTTTCTATTTTGTGGTTTGGCAATCAGAGCAGGAATGACTTTCCTAAATGGCATCCTAACCATATCTATAGCAAATGCAGATGAGTTAAATCTTATCTCTACTGGTGCTCAAGCCGGGGTTGCAGGTGCATTCATGGCCTGGATTATCTGGCAAGCTAAATCCTATGCTTCGCAGCTCGCAGGGGTAGGTGTTGAAGGCGCGATGCAGGGGGCAGCCGCAATGGGGATTGGTGCTGGCGTGTTCGGCGCTTCCCGTATGGGGCGCAATATGCTTGGTATGGGTAAAAACGCAGGTATTGGCGCATGGAAAGGCGTTCGCCGTCAGGATAATGGTTTTAGCCAGTCGCCAGGTGTTGCTGGCAAGCTGGGGAATCTGACCGGACAGGGCGTTAATATTGGCGCTAAGAGACTTCGCCAGGCTGCGATAGATGCGGCGAAAAAGAAATATGGAGGTTAACCGATTTATTATTTAAATCTGTCAACTCTGAGTATTCCGCAGTAAATATTCACTCCTCTATTTAGGTTCTCTCATTATGAAACTACTTATCACGGCTATCGTGACGCTTTGTCTTGTCGGATGCCAGGCGTCACATAAACAACCTCCGGTATCCGGAAAAAGCGAACCTGTTAATTCAGCAGAGGTAATGCGCAATGGGGTTTAAACTCTCAGAATTAAAACTGCCCGGTTTTAACAAGAAAAAAGAAGTAACGGACTCTTCAACTGCTTTTGAAGAGAAAAATGTATTGATGCAGGAGAAAATGAACCGTATTTATAAATTTGGTGGTATTTCAGGGATGGCCGTAGGTGTGTTATCTCTGCTGGCACTGAATGGGGCGCTACCGTTAAAGAGTACGGTTGTCGAAGCTTATCTTATTAATGGTGTCACTGGTGTTGCTGAAAGACTGACTTCCGTTAAAAAAGAAAACCTCTCTGAAAATGAAGCGCTGGCGAAATACTTCATTACTCAGTATGTGAAGCGACGTGAAGGGTATAATTATTTCAGTCTCCAGCATGATTATGATTATGTTCTGTTATACAGTGCTGAGAATGTGGCGACGGATTACAACGCTTTAATCAACAGCAACCAGTCACCAAAGGTTATTTATAATAAAGCGGAAAAAACCGCATCTGTTCAGGATAATCCGTCCGTGATTATCAGTCCGTCATCCCGGCGCGATGATAAGGATATGGGAGCATATATCCGGTTTAAATTAACCATTCGAAATGTCGCGACAGGCCAGGATGATTATGAATACTGGAACGTCCGGTTGACCTACCGTATTGAACCACAGGTCGAAATGGCATCGGGTGACCGAAACAATAACCCGCTTAAATTCGTTGTAACGAGCTATGTACGCGATAAAGAAGTGAAGGGGTGAAAACTATGAAAATGAATAAAGGAGCGCTAATTGTGGCGCTTCTGTTGGTGTCGCACGTCTGCCATGCAGCCGTTACGCCAGCAGCCAGCCGTTTCGATCCCCGTAATCAGATTGTCAGTTATAACCCGCAAAACACGACTGTTATAAACAGTGCGGTCGGCTATACAACCACACTGGTATTTGACGAGGATGAAACGGTAATCAGTGCCAGAACCGGCTTTCCCCAGGGCTGGGAAGTGAACAAAGAAGATAACCTGGTGTACCTCGAAGTGAAGCCCGTCAAACAGACCGTACAGAAGAACAGTACCGATGACAGTGGCAACCAGTCTTCAGAGGTGGTCAGTGTAGCCCTTGATCCTGAAAACGACCTGGAACGCTGGCGAACAAACCTGTTTGTTCGCACAACCAAACGTAATTACAGCATGGAGCTGAACGCCCGAACGTTCCGGCAGCCGGATAAGATCGCGTTTGTTGTTAATTACCAGTACCCGCAGGAACGCCGGAAGGAACAGGCCGAAATCGAGAAGAAACGGATTGAGGCTCTCAACAAGCGGCAGGAAGAACAGGCAATCAACCGTTCTCTTGAAAATGCGAAGTCCCCCCGGAACTGGGATTACTGGAAGCGGGTAGCTGACGGCAGCCAGTCAATCAGCCCTGATTATGCGTATGACGATGGTCGCTATACCTGGTTTGGCTTCAGCCCCCTGAAGAAAATCCCCAGCGTCTTTGTTATGAGCGGCGAACAGGAAACGCTGACTAACCCGGTAGTCAAAAACAGCGGCAGTTTCACCGTTGTTGGTGTTCCTGTAGACCAGCGCTTTGTTTTGCGTATGGGAAATCAGGTAGTTGGGGTTGAAAACCGGGGCTTTGGCAAAGTCCGTCTTCCGGCAGGAGATACCGTTTCCCCGAACGTTGAGAAAGAGGTGATCCAGTGAGCGAACAGGAAAATAAAATCCCGACCGCTGTAGAAATTGAACAGGCACTACGGGAACGGCATCAGAAAGAAATTGAGCAAAGTGACAAAACGGATAAGGGAGATGAAGATGACGGTAAATCAGTAAAACGCCTGGGTATCGAGAAACTCAAAAAATCACGTAAGGGACTGGTGATTATTGTGGCCGCTTTCCTTCTGCTCGCGGCTGGCGTGTCTGTCTATTATATCCCGTCGATTATCCGCGCTATGTCCAGCGGTGACGAAAAACCTGCCAGTAATGCGGTTTCTACTGGTTCAGTAAAACGCGCGACAGGTCTCAGTGATGACGTTGATCCGTTCAACACCAGGGCAGAACCGGCTAAGACGGAAGAACGGAAGGAAAGCAGCGGCAAAGCGGAAACGCCACCGGAAAAAGTACAGCAGAACTTCAGTCGTGCGCTGGATGTGGCTTATGGGGGGAGCAGCTCTGCTTCCTCAAATTCCGGTGGTAGCTCGTCAACGGCCAGCAATACCAGGAGTGAGGATAACGGCAGCAGCAAAGAGACAGAGGTTCAGCCTGTTAACGCAGGGCAACCCGCGCAGCTTTCTAAAATCACGCGCGTTCCTTATGACCCTAACCTTTTCATTCCTGAAAATACCGCGATTAAGTGCTCGCTGGACAGACGATTTATCTCTGATCTGGCTGGCAAGCTGGTCTGTACGATTAATGAGGACGTATACAGTGCAAACAGGAATGTAAAACTAATTGAAAAGGGAACTGCCGCATATCTGATGTATAAAACGGGAACGTTCAATCATGGTCAGGGAGCCGTGTTTATCGCTGCTACGAAGCTTAGAACACGCAAGGAACCTTTCATTGATATTCCGCTGATTGATACACAGGCGGCGGGAGCGCTGGGTGAGGCCGGGGCTTCAGGCTGGATTGACACACATTTTGCAGATCGCTTTATGGGCGCGATGATGGTTGGCATGATCCCCGATGTGGCACAGGCCGCAAGCGGCGCAGCCAAAAGCAACAAGGACAACCAGACGGACTATACGGCGAACAGTCGCCAGGCTTTTGCTGATATAGCACGCGAAGCTTTTGCAAACAGTGTGAATATCCCGCCAACGCTTTATAAAAACCAGGGGGAAATCATTACTCTGATTGTTGGTCAGGATCTGGATTTCTCCAGCATCTACAAATTAAAAATGGTGGGTTCCCGGAGGTAATTTGATAACGCTGGATATCAAAGAGTTTTCAATGCTGTCAGGAATAAGGGAAAGCGAAATATACCATCATATTCGTAAGGGCATACCAATAAATGGTGTTCCTTTCCCCAAACCACTGAAACAATTCAAAACGCATCGATTTAATTACGAAGAAGTCATGCGTTTTATTGAAGATCTTAAAAGAAAAGGTGGATTATGAAGGATGCAGAGAACAGACATATTGTTTACGAAATAATAGATGAATACTTCCACCACTGGCTTAATGAAGTTGATGGTTTAACTGAAATCGCGGTAAATCGGCCTGATGAACTTTTTGTTAAAGTGAGTGGGAAATGGCAGCAGCATGAATTAAAAATGGATTTTAAAGATTGTATGTCATTTGCAGGAGCGATTTCTGATTATCATGATGGTGGGTCGGTTACACCAGAATATCCCTTACGTTCTGTTACGCTCCCCGGTGGGGAGCGTGTACAAATAGTTATCCCCCCGGCAACGGAAAGGGAAACGGTGTCTATTACAATACGTAAGCCGTCCAGTGTGTTTATCGACCATGATACCTTTGTTAAACAAGGTTTTTACTCAAGGCTGAATAAAAGTGTTGAATTCAGGGATAAAGAAGATGAATTATCTTTAATGTTTAAAGATAATTGTTTTGAACGATTTGTCCCTGAATGTCTGGTTAAGGGTAAAACGATGGTATTTTGTGCCGGAACGGGGGCGGGTAAAACCACCTTTGCAAATGCCTGTCTTCAGTACATACCCCATCATTTACGATGTATTTCAATTGAAGATACAGATGAAGCAAAATTCAGGTTTCACAAAAATCATGTGAAACTGTATTACCCGTCAGAAGGGGAAAGTAGCACTGTCAGCTCCGCTTCTCTTTTACGTTCTGGTTTTCGTATGAACCCGGACAGAATCCTCATGACTGAGGTTCGCGGCGCGGAAGCCTGGGATTTTCTCAAAGGCTCAAGTTCCGGCCATGCAGGGAACCTTACAACCGTTCATGAGAGCACCCCTGAAGATGCTGTGCTTGGACTGGTTCAACGGTGTTATATGAACCCTGAATGTCAGAATTTGCCCTACAACATTATATTGCGGAGGGTGTTAAGCAACGTTGATGTGATTATGAGTATTAAGTACATCGATGAGGAAGATAACCGATTTGCATCGGGCATTTATTATCGTGATATTCATTTTCAGGAATACTTTGAAAAACTGAAGGAGTGATTATGTCTCTAAAACTACCCGATAAAGGCCAGTGGGCTTTTATCGGTCTGGTTATGTGTCTTGTGACGTATTATACTGGCTCAGTTGCTGTTTACTTCCTGAACGGAAAAACGCCGCTTTATATATGGAAGAATTTTGATTCCATGCTCCTGTGGCGAATAATAACTGAGAGCAATATACGGACGGATATCAGGTTAACCGCAATCCCCTCTCTTTTATCAGGTATGGTTTCATCTCTCATTGTGCCTGCTTTTATTATCTGGCAACTGAATAAAACGGATGTCGCTCTTTATGGTGACGCGAAGTTTGCCAGTGATAATGATTTAAGAAAATCGAAACTTCTGAAATGGGAGAAAGAAAACGATACAGATATTCTTGTCGGGGCGTATAAAGGTAAGTACCTGTGGTATACCGCACCAGATTTTGTATCACTTGGTGCAGGAACCCGAGCAGGTAAAGGGGCTGCAATCGGTATTCCAAACCTGCTGGTCAGGAAACATTCCCTGATTGCATTAGATCCAAAACAGGAACTGTGGAAAATCACCAGTAAGGTACGTGAAAAACTGCTGGGTAATAAAGTCTTTCTTCTTGACCCTTTCAACAGTAAAACGCATCAGTTTAACCCGCTTTTCTATATTGATTTAAAAGCAGAGAGCGGGGCTAAAGACCTGCTGAAGCTGATTGAGATCCTGTTCCCGTCTTACGGTCTGACCGGAGCGGAAGCACACTTTAATAACCTCGCGGGGCAGTACTGGACGGGGCTGGCAAAACTGCTTCATTTCTTTATTAACTACGACCCATCCTGGCTTAGTGAATTCGGGCTTAAACCTGTTTTCTCAATTGGTTCTGTAGTCGATTTGTACAGCAACATTGACCGGGAACTGATACTCAGTAAGCGAGAAGACCTGGAGGGAACGAAAGGACTTGATGAAAACGCACTGTATCATCTGCGCGATGCACTGACCAAAATCAGGGAGTATCACGAAACCGAGGACGAACAGCGTTCGAGTATTGATGGTTCGTTTCGTAAGAAAATGAGTCTGTTTTATCTTCCGACTGTCCGTAAATGCACAGACGGAAATGATTTTGACCTTCGCCAGTTGCGCCGGGAAGATATCACTGTTTATGTTGGCGTTAATGCTGAAGATATGTCCCTGGCCTATGACTTCCTCAATCTGTTCTTTAACTTCGTTGTGGAAGTCACGTTACGTGAAAACCCTGACTTTGACCCGACCCTGAAACATGACTGTCTGATGTTCCTGGATGAGTTTCCGTCTATTGGTTACATGCCAATCATTAAAAAAGGTTCGGGTTATATTGCCGGGTTTAAACTCAAACTTCTGACGATTTACCAGAATATCAGTCAGCTTAATGAAATCTATGGTGTTGAAGGTGCCAAAACGCTGATGAGTGCGCATCCCTGCCGGATTATATACGCTGTCAGTGAAGAAGATGACGCTAAAAAGATTTCGGAAAAGCTGGGCTATATCACCACCAAATCGACAGGATCAAGTAAGACAAGCGGACGCTCGACGTCGAAAAGCAGTTCAGAAAGTGAGGCGCAGCGCGCCCTTGTGCTCCCGCAGGAGCTGGGAACGCTGGATTTTAAAGAAGAATTTATCATTCTTAAAGGTGAAAACCCGGTTAAAGCTGAGAAAGCCCTCTACTTCCTCGACCCGTATTTTATGGACAGGCTGATGATGGTAAGCCCTAAACTTACCGAGTTAACCGCCTCTCTGAATAAGACTAAAAAAGTATTGGGTGTTAAAGGGCTTAAATATCCTTCTAAAGAAAAAATGCTCTCCGTCGGTGAGCTGGAGTCAGAGGTTTTACTATGAAAAAAATGTTAATGGTCAGTGTCCTTTTTCTCTCTGCCTGTTCCTCTCCGCCAGAACCGCCACAGGTTGACTGGAAACAGAATCCCGAAACGGTAAATACACAACTAATGGACTGGCAACCGACATATTCAGTCATTAAATCAGACAAGGTTAAATCATCATGGGTTAAAGTTATCCATGATTTCAGACCTGAAAACCGTCTTTACGATGATGCTGTTTTTTATTCCGTTGCTCATTCTGATTCAGTGATTGTTGAAACCAGTAACGGAACAGACTTTTTCACAGCTAAAAACTGGTTGAGGGCGAACGGTGCAAACGGTGTCATACAGTATCGTTATAAAACGAACTGTCTTTCTTGCCGGACTACCAGTGTTTACTTATCCCGATAACGCCGGATTAATAAAATTCTCGCAATTTTATTGAGCCGGGGTTGAACAACCGCAGGGCGTTAGTTGCCCGTTATCCATGAGGTGTATATGAAGAAGACCGTAATCACGGCAGTGCTGCTTTGTGCGTTCGCTGCCGGAACTGCTCATGCTGAAGAAAAAGCCGACCCGAACGATCCATGTGCCATGGTGTTATGCCTTGCCGGAAAACTTGACGGCAGCAGTCCGGCGGAGTGTGACCCGATGTATAAAAGTTTTATGTCAATCAGGAAAAAGAATAAACATGGTTTTTTACCCAATCACACGGCTGATGCCAGAAAGAAAAAACTAAATGAATGTCCTGCGGCTGATGCAGGTACAGTAAATAAAATTATTTCAAGCTTTGGTCGGCTGAAAAGCTTTTAAGTCTGTTTTTGTTTAATTCTGATGTGAATACGCAAGTTTCAGGTTTGAGACTGGAACTTGCGAACACGGGGGTAGGGATGAAAGGAATTAATGAACCTGATACAAGCATTGTAAGAATCGCCGGGATTGAAATTATTAATAGTGTCAAGGCGGTCGCTTCAGTTTTTACTGAAATCCTGATGTTTATGGTCTGGTTTCCGACTGTTGTGTATGGGGGGTATCGTGTTGTCATCGTTTTATGGGATGATTCATTAAAACCGCAGTCACTCATGGGATTTATTGATTTCATAATGGAGTTATACAGTTTTGTAATTCCTTCGCTGGCGATTATAGCAGTGGCTTTGATCGTTGTTTTGTTTTCGTTTAAAGCGTTTTCTAAGGTCTGGAGAAAATCATGTTAAAAGAATTAAGTGGTGTAGGTTATACCTTCTGGAGAGCAGCTTTTTTTAGTCTGGTCAAAGCACCCGCAATAGCATTGTTTATTGGTTTTGTCTTTCTGTCTTTCAATAACTCCATTGCGGATACGTTCCTGACTTCTGCCAGAGAACTTACCGGGAATGTTCCATCGGATAAGGTTCAGATCTGCGTATTTAAAAGAAATAAACAGGAACAGTCACCTTATGTACAGAAAGAACCATGTGTGAATACGCTGGCTGATGCGAAGGACTGGACTCAGTCGTTTGACCGAACCATTCGTAGAATTTACTGGACTATTGCCCTGCTGGGTTTTTTTACCTGGTTTTTCTTTGATGGTATGGCTGCTCAGTTGATGCTGAAAATTGGTGATATGTGGGAGAGAAGGAAAAAATGAAGCATTTCCTTCATATTATTTATCTTTTTGCTGTGATTCTTCCAGCTACATTGTGTGCTGCTCAGCTTCAGGGCATGGTTATTCGTGTACTTGATGGTGACACCATTGAAGTATTGCAGGAGCGACAACCTGTCAGGGTTCGTCTCCTGAATATCGATGCCCCGGAAAAGAAACAACCCTTTGGACGCTGGTCAACAAATCAACTTAAATCCCTGCTCGCAGGACAATCCGTTACCGTCTCTTATACGCAAACAGATCGCTACGGGCGAGTCCTGGGACGAGTGGTGACAGCGAACGGTACTGAGGCTAACCGCCAGCAAGTGCTAAAAGGGGCTGCATGGGTATATGACAGGTACAACACGGATAACTCATTACCGGCTCTGCAACAGGAAGCACAGACACAGAAGCGCGGCCTGTGGGCTGATCCTAATCCTGTTCCCCCGTGGGAGTGGCGGCATAAACAGAACTGACGCGCTTCGCTTGTCCAACCCCTCCTCGGCCTGAAGATAATCTTCAGGCAACGTCACGGTTTAAATATACATGGTGTGCATATGGGAAAATTAACCCTGGTAGAGCAGGCTTTACGGCTCCATAAAGAATATTATGGTGAAGATAATTTCGGCACTGTCGTAAAAGATTGTGATTATTATCCTAAAGTAGCTGAGATTTTTATAAACAGGAAAAATCGTAAGATTTATTCAAACCTGGATATTGAACCTGTTGCCTCAACTGTTGTTCATACGGGAAGTAATCCTGTTATGGCTAAAGCCGGGAGAATTAAAAAGCTTATGTTTAAAGATGGTTCTGGAGCATACCGGATTCATCTTGGTCAAAATGAAGTGGTTCATATTATTCGCTTCATCCTTAACTCTAAAGTCAGAATGGAGTACGCAGTTGGCACAACCAAAAGTATGTCGATGCTCCATAATCTTTGCGAAGCCGGACGCGCTAAATTAAACCGCTCTTTACCCCGTAAAGGAATCTGGAAAATCGGGTGCTACGACGGTGTTTATTATCATGGTAAGGCAAGGAAGGAAGAAATAGAAAACGCTTTACGTTTTTCTGTTCATCCAAAGTTTAATGAGCTGGAGAATGATTTTAATCAGTTCTTTTCGGATATTGATTTCTACACCCGGTATGGTCAGTCAGGAATGCGAAAAGTGCTTTTTACTGGTCCTCCGGGTACAGGGAAAACGACTATTGCAAAAGCTTTGGGGGCAAAGTATCAGGATAAATATGTATTTGTTTATGCTGATGATTACTTTAAAGATGTTTGCTATGCCGCAGCTCAAAAGAAAATACCCGTTATCATAATAGCTGAAGAGGTTGATGAACTTTATCGGGCTGATGCCGGGACGTTAAGTTTTCTTGATGGAGCTGATACACCGCGAAATCTTGCCGGAACATATGTTATTTTTTCAACGAACTATCCTAACAGGATTGATCCGCGCATCAGAAAACGCCCTGGCAGAATTGACAGAATCATATCTGTAGGCGCTTTTCGGACTAAAGCCGCTGCCGCTTGTGCCAAAATGTACTTACCAGACGATATAAATATTGACCTTAAAGAACTTGGCGCGGTGTTGGACAGAACGACTCCTGCTGAAATAAAGGAGATAATAAATATTGCTATTGGCATGATTCGCGGAACAAAAAACGAATTAACAGTCGATGTAATCAAGAATGCTCGTGCCTTTTTGAAAGGCACCCTTGACCTTAGTGTGCAGGAGGCAGAGGAAGACATCGAGGAAAGGGAAGAAATATTTAAAAAGAATGGTGCGCAGCCTGACTATTCAAGTTACCTTGAGGATTGATGAATGAGACTTTTTATTGCAGAAAAACCCTCTCTGGCGAAAGCGATTTTTGAAGGGCTGGGTGGTAACCCAAATACCGAAAAGAAAAACGGCTATTTTGAACATGGCTCTGATGTCGTTACCTGGTGTTATGGTCATATGCTGGAGCTTTACGACCCGGAGGATTATGACGAAAAATATTCCAGGTGGAGCTTTGGTGATTTACCGATTAAATCGGTTTACCCGCCTCAGTATAAAATCAAGCCAGAATCCGAAGCACAGACCCGCATCATTTTGTCTCTTATCGATAAAGCCGACAGTATCGTTCATTCTGGCGACCCCGATGATGAAGGATGTTTGCTGGTCGATGAGATTTTAGGTTATGCCGGAAACAAGAAACCCGTCCAGCGGCTGCTTGTTGCCGACCTCAACCTTGCGCCAGTGCAAAAATCGCTGGCGAATTTACAGCCTAACGATAAATTTCGCGGTATGACGTTAAGCGCCCTGGCGCGTTCCCTGTGCGATCAGGGTTTTGGGTATAACATGACGCGGGGATGTACATTAAAAGGCCGTGAGCAGGGCTATGACGGCGTTCTGAACGTTGGCCGGGTACAAAGTGCCGTTCTTGGCCTGGTGAACATGCGCACGCTGGCGAACCAGAACCACACAGAAAGTTTTTATTACGATGTATTCGCCAGTCTGTCGATGAACGGGCATCAGATTAAGGCGAAATATCAGACAACAGACGACGATCAGACAGACGAGAAAAAACGTCTGATCTCCGAAGCTCAGGCCGCGCATATTGCCGGGCGGGTCACGGGTAAGGATGCTATTGTTACTATCGCGACGACAAAGCCGGAAAACACGAAACCACCGCTGCCGCTTAACCTTTCCACGCTACAGCAGCTATGCGCAAAGCGATTTGGTTATTCTGCAAAAGATACGCTCGATGTGATGCAGGGGTTGTATGAAACTCACAAGCTTCTGACCTATCCACGTTCTGACAATCGCTATCTTTCAGATGAGCATTATTACCAGGCCGGAGAGATTGCTGCCGCGATAGCGGCCACCGTACCCGAACTGGCGTCTGCGATCGCAGATATGGATAAAGGCCAGAAGCACAAAGCCTTTAATGCCAGTAAGATTGAGGCGCACCACGCCATCATACCGACTACAAAAAGCGGAGCCGGTATTCAGCTTAATGAAAAAGAGCGGAACGTTTATAACCTGGTGTCCGTCTACTTTATCGGGCTGTTCTACCCGGATGCGATCCGCAACAAGACGAAAATCCACTTTGATATTAAGGGGGATACCTTTACGGCCACACAGAGCGTTCTGGTACAAAAGGGCTGGGAAGCGCTGGGTAAGGATAATGATGATGAGGAAGAAACTGAAGATGCCGGAACGGACGGTTTTGACCTTTCATCGCTGAAATTTAATGACAGCGGCCTGTGTGAATCGGCAGACGTGGACAAGAAAAAGACTACACCACCTCGCTATTTCACAGAGTCAACGTTACTGGCCGCCATGACGAGTGCGGCAAAATTCATTGATGATCCGGCTCTCAGAAAGGCGCTGGAAGCGAAAGACGAGGGCAGCAGTGATCGTGGCAGTATCGGAACGGAAGCCACCCGTGCGGGCATTCTTGAGAAACTGGCGGCAAATACCGGGCTTATCTCCATCGAAAAAGAAAAGGGGTATTCGGAGCTGGTATGGAAAACCACAAAACAAGGCCAGGAGTTTTGCGCTGCACTGCCTCCTGAAATCACTAAACCGGATATCTCCGCTCTGTGGGCTGAAAAGCAGTCTCAGATCAAAGCCGGAGAGCTGACGGTTGAGGAGTTTATTAAGGAAAATGATGAATATGTCCAGGGGTTAATCGACGAGCTGGACAGGAACGGAATTTCGATTTCTTCAAATGCCACGCCCTGCCCGATCTGTAACAACGGTTTCCTGCGTAAACGTAAGGGGCAAAATGGCTTTTTCTGGGGATGCTCCTGCTATCCTGAATGCAAGACAACATTCCCGGACAAAGACGGCAAGCCGGATATGGAAGCAAAATCCAGATCAGAAGGTTCCATGTCCCGGCTCGAAGCCCCCTGCCCTTCATGCAGTAAAGAAATTATTATCCGGCCTAAAGGCTTTTTCTGTTCCGGGTGCGAGTTTAAAATCTGGTCTGAAGTGTCAGGAAAAAAACTGACACAAAATCAGGTTGAAACATTAATCAAAAAAGGTAAAACCGGAGAGATTAAAGGCTTTACCAGTAATAAAACCGGGAAAAAGTTTGACGCTGCAATTGTTTTGCAGGATAAAGCTACGGGTAAACTTGGGTTTCAGTTCAGTAAAAAATAAGGATTAACGCGATGAGTGAAAATGAAACGTTTGACGCAACAAAAAAGCTACTCCTGAATATTCGCTCTGTTCGTGTTTTTGCGCGAGAAACCAGCTTTGATCAACTGCTGGAAATGCAGGAAAAGCTTAATGCCGTGATCGAAGAACGCCGTGAAGAAGCAGAGCGTGAGGCAGCAGAACGCGCAGAACGCGAAAGAAAGCGTCAGGAACTGCTCCAGCTGATCGCCGGAGAAGGTTTTTCACCGGAAGAACTGCTTGGCCTGTCCGAAGATACGCCAAAAACACGGAAAAAGACGTTGCCAAAAGCGCCGCCTAAATATCAGTTTGATGAAAACGGCGAAACGAAATACTGGTCTGGCCGTGGCCGGACACCAAAACCAATCGACGAAGCATTAAAAGCTGGCCGTTCTCTTGATGAGTTTCTCATCAAAAAAGACGCTTCCAGCTCTGTTGGTGACGAACAGTAATCTAACAAGCCTCTGACACTGCGTCGGAGGCTTTTTTTTTAGCAAAAAGGGCGCGGGGGGTTATGGTGAAGAAATCTTTGGATATCTTCGCGGGGATAAGGGAAGTAGTCTCTGATATCTTTGGTTTCTAACTTACCAGTGCAGTGATACGTCTGAAAATAGATCCACTCAGCTATTGTTTTGTAGATGTGATTTCCCATGTTCGCACTTTGAGAACCATACTGCATGACTTGTGCATCCGGGTCGTTACACATTTCCGGCGGAGTGAGTACATGATATGTCCTGCATAACAGCGGGCGGTAATTGTAGATTGAGCATGTTCCCTTCTCAGACAAAAACGGACATTTTGACTCATGCCCGGTCGTAAGCGGGTTGTCTCTGGCAGTGAGTTTACTTGCTTGTGCAATATGTGTTGCCTCAAGCGCGGTTAAATGAACATCGATTTTACAGCACGAAGAGCACCCCTTTTGACAGGAGGTAAACGTGCTCACAAATTCTTTGTTAAAACGATCCAAAAAGGCGTACATCTGTTTTAACTTGAGGTAAATATTACCTGATTGAGTATTGAGTTTATTTATGAGTGCCTTTAACTCATCGAGATACTTATCAGGTACGGGTTTCAGATTGGTATGGCCGGGTAATGTATCGCCCGGCTCCAGGTGGATCACTGAGTTAGGTTTGATATCCATTGCTTTTGCTTCCTTTATTCTTCTCGCGCTGGTTGTTCTTTTGACACTAAAACAACCGTCATACAATGGCAAGGTATCAAGCCCAGCAGTAAATCACGCTTGCCAGCAAACCAGTTTCCTGCAGCTGGTTTGGCCGTTGATTTTTGCCAGCAATCTTGCTCACTCGATGCTCGCCCTGGGTTTGAAATTGCCAGCAAAAAAGATTGCCGCTAGCAAAGGTGTGATTTATATTATCTGTATCGTACGATACAGATAAAGGGTAAGGCAATGAATTATATTGATATTGCCAGGGTATGGCGTCAGCACAACCAGGAGCACGCTGATTCGGGCGTGGTTCTGATTTGGGACGGGAAGGTGTATTGCTGGAAAAATATTCTCCGCGACCCTCAGCATGAGCGCCCCGGAGTGATAGCGGTAGATACTGAAGAGAATGTGTTTATTGCTGAAGGTGGCAATGAATATGACGGCGCGAAATGCTGGGTTGTCTTTCAGGAGTCCTGATGATGACGAGAGCCACAGAACGCGCTTACAGCGAGCTACAACAGGCGTTTGATTTCTATAACCAGCGCCTTTTTGACGGCGAACTCCCCGACTGTCTGATTACGTTCCAGCGCGGCAAGAACACAATGGGCTATTTCAGTTACAGGCGCTTTGTCGCTGCTGACGGCAGCGGCAGGATGATTGATGAAATCGCCCTCAATCCTGAATACTTCCCGGTATACCCGCTTATTGAAGTCATGCAAACGCTGGTTCATGAGCAGTGCCACATGTGGCAGTACCACTACGGCAACCCGTCGCGTAAGACGTACCACAATGCGCAGTGGGCGGCCAAAATGGAAAGCATCGGACTTATGCCCTCCTCCACCGGGAGACCTGGTGGCGCGAAAGTCGGCCAGAAGATTAATGACTATCCGATCCCTGGTGGCCGCTTCCAGCGTGTCACACTGGAACTGTTCCAGGGGCAATTTGCTTTGAGCTGGTTTGATCGCTTCCCTGTCCAGGTTGAACAACAAAAAGACATGACCGCCGTCATCGAGCAGTGGCGAGAAACGCTGGCTCAGGCGCATCAAAATGCTGAATCCGGGATTGATATTGAAGCGGTGCTGTCAATGGCGCTGCTGCCGTCAGTGTCACCGCAGAACGGGAACGGCGATTCAGGTGATATGGCCGGGAGCAATGATAACGATCTGCCTGTTGCTGCTTTTGAGGACAAGCCAAAACGGAATAAAGCTAAATATCAGTGTCGGGGGTGCGGTGCTGCCGTGTGGGGCAAAGCCGGACTGAATATTGAATGCGGCGATTGCGAGCTGGCTTTCATCGAAAATTAATTGCCAGCAAAATTTCCCGGTCGCAGCTGTTGGCCAACGTTTTTTTGCCAGCAAAGTTTCTTCCCGGGTTCGCGCCGGCAGCGCAAAAATGACAGCAAAAGAGGGGTGTCATGGGTCATTACACAATCAGAACGAATGACGACGAAGATCAGGCCATTAAAAAGGCGCAGGAAGCGACCGGACAGGCATCAGCCAGCAAAACCTTTATGACGGCTATCCTTGAGCTTCAGCGTAACAGAGACGAGATAGCGCAGCTCAGGCGCGCACTGGCGCAGGAAAAAGCGCGGAGTCAGGAGTTGGTATCATCGGTAAAACAATTCCGTTCCAGCCTGAACAATCTGTTTGATCTGGCTGACGACCGTTAAATAACAAGGAGCGAAACGTGCTTACCACAAATGCGATTATCCTGTGCCTGGTGTCATATCCCTGCATCGTTGCATGGGTTATCTATAAAAACAGATTTGTCGATTACTTGTTTTTAGCTCTGCTTGCTTGTTTGGGGAGCATTTTTTCAGTCGTATTGTATAAACAGCCCGACTACTCATTGACCATATATCAGGCCGTTGCTGTCGGCTATGCTGCCGTGATCATGCCAACGGTGTTAGTTTTGAGTGTCGTTAATATCCTCATGGGAAAAGCAGGGAGAACGTGCAAATGAATACACTGGCTGCACTGGAAAATACGTTTCGTGATATGAGAAAGCATGGCTGCCAAACAGTCATGGTCACGCAGTCTTTAGCTGATTTTGGCCGCTACAGCTATAAACCGCGCCCTGCGTTTCAGGACTGGATCGAACGGCTGAAGACTGGCGAACGTCTGCCGCGAGGCCGTTACTTTGTTGGCAAGAAACCTGGTGGCCGCCTGGTGCTCATTGATGAATTGGGGGGAACATGGACAGAAAAAGTAACAGTGATTCATACCAACGCTGGATGATAGAGAAGGCTGACAAAAGGGAAAGGACGCAAATCAGTATGTCGTTCGTAAAGATGAAGGACGTACTTTTTAACGTGCTGGCTATCAGTACTGTTTTAGCAGCCCTGGTGGTGATCTTTTATGAAGTGCAAAGCAGCTTATAAATTGATGGCCGTTGACAATGAATGTCATACTACCTGACCGGGCAATGCCGGAAGATTTCTTTCACGGGTGATGGTTTGTTATCCCGGCATTGTTCCGGCGCTCTCTCGTAAATTTTCGCGCCCAATCCCCCTCGCAAAACCTCAGAATTCACGTAGCGCACCGCGATTACGGCAACCATCAACCCTAACGTCCTTATGTTGTTGGGTTTGCCGCAGAACAATTTATTCATTTAAAATAGATTTAAACGAAGCGGCAAACCGCAGACGTAAAAAAACCGACTGGTGAGGTCGGCTTTTTTACGGTTCCGGTGCGAGCTGGTAACTCAGCCCGGAAGGGAAACTCTCTACAACTGACAATAGTATGATAATCCGTGAAGCCTGATTATGCAATATGACGGGCAGTGACCGCGCGTTAACGGTTTGCCTGAACGTTAGATAAACGTATAATCAGAGGGTTAGCTCTGTGGTGAGTCTCTCCCTGCATTCCGCTAAATGCGGCATGAACAGGTTCAAAGTCCTGACAGGTAATACAGGTGGTGCTGGTTATCTGTGCTCTGGCAGGAGTGAGACTCTCTACAACTGACAAGACGAAGAGAAGCCGTGGTGACAGGCAGTGTAAGAGCAAGCCACGGTGTCTTTACTCCATTTATGGAGAAAACGGATGATTAACCTGTTAATCATCGTTCTGAGGGCGGTAGCGGCGCTTGCAAACGCGCTGATTGCCATTCTGGAACTGATCCGCCAGTTCATCGACTGATGAACACGGAAACGTAATTAAGGCCGGGGGCACACCACCTCCGGCCTTTAATAAAAACATACTTTAGTTACAACATTCACTAAGTTGTAATGAGCACCACACACCTGACCTTCTGCGCACAAGTTAACTTTACTGCCTACTAAAGCATCACCGTAATTATTATGTTGTAACTACTCATATTCTTCTTGCTCAGTTGATACCTTCCCGGTAGCTCTTTGCTTAACAGCTTTGCTGATTGTCGCCCGGCTGCAACCCAGCACTTTTTGAATCTGGCTCCAGGAGCTGCCGCTCGCAATCAGCCTGTTTATGGCGTCATAGCGAGACTGATTAACCTGGCGGCCTTTATACTTCCCTTCCCTTTTCGCCCTGGCGATTCCCTGCTGCTGCCGTTCCCGGCGCTGTTCATAGTCTCGCCTGGCGACGGCGGCCAGCATATCCAGCAACATATCGTTTATGGCCGAAAACATTCGGCTGTCAAAATCATTGTGACCCGATGCGAGCCAGGTTGTCGGAACGTTGACGGCCACAACCCGGATATCTTTCTGCCGGATCATTTTCTTGAGTGTGTTCCAGTCCTCCCCTACCAGGCGTGAAAGCCTGTCCACATCCTCTACCAGCAAGATATCGTTTTGCTGACAGTCTTTCAGGAGCCGGAACAACTCAGGGCGTTCAAGCTTAGAACCTGACTCATTTTCAATGTAGTAGTTACAGATACTCAGGCCACGCTCGATGGCGAAGGTATTTATCGTGTCCAGGGCGCGTGTTGCATCCTGTTCAGTCGTGGATGCGCGTAAGTAAGCTCTGACAAAGCCTTTCGGTACTGTTTGAGTCATTATAGGAAACCAGTTCATTTTGAGTTAACCAGGTATACCCATACAGTACCCGTTTCCGTTGGTTCAGGGAAGGCACACTCAAAAAGAACCAGAAAACAGACCCCAGCGCTATAGTGACAACGTCACACTGAAAACTTACCACATAAAGATGATGTAAAGACACGTCATGCTTTACCTAGTAAATCACTCATAAAGACACCATCATATTTACCACATAAAGACAGAATAAAGACAAATTCATCTTTATTTGTGCTTTACATGGTAAAGCCATTGCATTATAAAGACACTGTAAAGACGAAATCATCTTTACGAAAAACACACAATGTAAAGACAAGCATGTCTTTACATGAGATTTACAACATAAAGAGAGAGATTCTGAAAATGGGTAAAATCTTGCTTGTCGTCTCAGATAAGGGTGGGGTAGGCAAAAGCACCTACGTGGCTAACACAGGCTCAATGCTGGTCAACAAAGGTAAGTCGGTAATTATCCTGAAGACAGATAAAAATCACGATCTGTTGAGCTGGAACGAAAAGCGGACAGATAACGGCTTACTCACTATCCCGGTTCACGCAGCTTACGGAAACGTCAGCAACGAAATTAAGCGCCTTAGTAAGCTGTGTGAAGTCCTCATTGTCGATTGCCCCGGCCATGACAGCCAGGAGTTCCGTAGCGCCCTGACAGTATCAGATATCGTGGTAACACTGGTTAAGCCGTCCTCTGATTTCGAAAGTGAAACACTGACCAGTGTTACAGAGAAAATCCGCACCGCTCAGAAAGCTAACGCAGCTCTGGAACCGTGGGTGCTGTTCACCAGAATCAACTCAGCGAAACCCCGCCACAGAAAAGCGGCCATTGATCTGGATAAATTACTGCGTTCGGACAACATCTGGATTCAACCTCTGAAAACCCGGATATCCGAGCTGGATGTGTATGAAAGCGCCTGTAATGAAGGGGCAGGGGTACATGACGTCAGCCGGGCATCGAGTCTTTCAACAGCGAAAGCACAGATTGAACTTGTGGCACAGGAAATTGGCATTTTATAGAAATATCAACAAGATTCATCGACATCTTTACATTGTAAATACACAATAAAGATACTATGATATTTACAATAAATGCATACCGTACAAGAGGAAATTTTCATGGCTTTAAAACTAAACCGTCCGAACATCGATGAATCTCAGCAACCAGCAACAAACGCAGAAACCGCGCGTTTTATCTCCGGCGCTACCAGAGCGCCTGTAGTGGGTAAACCAAAGTTGATGAACTTCAGACTGCCAGCGTACTTTGAGGACATCCTGGAAGCGGAGGCGCAGAGAACAGGCCAGAGCAAGACAACCGTTCTAAAGGCAGCACTGGCCGCATTCGATAACCTGGACGAGAACCAGAAAAACCACTGGCTGCTTGAATCTGCAAAATTAGGTTAAATTAATCAAAAGGTGGGTATTAATCATGAATAAATTAAGTGATAAATCCTCAAATCCTGTGTTTACAGTAATTGCTATCGTGATTTTTTTCTTCTTCCTTCCTGCAATCGGCGCGGTACTGGGAACTACGGGAGAAATTTACATTGATGGTCTGCGTGAATTACCGTCTTTTGGTATGAAAGCGATAATTGTTTCAATCTGGATGCTTGTAGTTGCATATCTTATGTGCCGCTTAATGAAAGCTGAGAAAGATTTCATTCGCATACCTGCAATTCTTACGCTTATTGGCGCAGTTCTCCTGCCTCTGACAAGCAGTTTTCAGAATGTGATGACTATATCAGATCCAGACGTTTCCACCAGAACAGACTTTTATGCAAAGGCTATAGAAGGGCTGGAAACAATTAAAAATGGAATTATGTTTATAGCACCTGCTTTATTATGTGCAATATCTTCAATCATTCTGGCAGTTGGAATGATAAGTATTTTACGTAAACGTTATTATCGGTGATTGAGGTATTTAAAATGTTCATAATCAGATATATAAAAGCTCTTATAAATTTCTACTTGTTATACATCCAACCTATATTGGGGGTGTTCCTTATAAGTACAGGCTTATGGGGGTTCTATGCACCTGATGAGGGAACTTGTACTAATCTCAACATTGAGTTATGCGCTGTATCAGCTATTGATGTTCTGAAACCTGCCATTTTTGTATTTTTAGGCATTATCACCGTTGCCGGATGGTACTTTACCGAACTTCAGCCGAAGCTAAGGGGGGAGGGCAAGTATATGAAGGTAAAAACGGGTGTAAAACCGGAAGATTTCGTTAAGTAAAAACCGAGCCTAAAGGCGTTAACCGTTGGGGATTTATGAATAAATCATGGCTTGAACAACAGGTGTAAACAAACTAACAGGCACAAACTAAAACAAAGAGATCAATTACATGATAACAATTCCATTTCCTATATTTACCGCAATAATAATTGTGCTGTGCCTCGGATATACAATCAACTTCAACAAATATATTCGGTTAACTTCCCTTGTTCTGTATTTAGGGTTTTGGTTTTCATTCAATGCGAGCGACGTTCCATCATTTGATATTACCGCTATTGACAATACTAGCTGGTATGTTATTGGGAAAGCCACTATCGCTATTATTGTAGTAGTTTTAGGAATGTTTTACCTGAAAAAATTTATGTCAAAATAGCGAAGGTTATTAACTCCCCATGATGTATTCAGAAACAGATTAAAGTATGATTCGACAGAGGGTTGTAAGAATGGCAAACGGGATTAATACAGTAAACTTAAACGGCGAAGTTAAACACATAACTGAACTGGACGATCTGTCACTGTGCAATGAATGGACAAAGATTAAAGAAGAAAACAATCATCTATATGAAATTAACAGAGAAGCAAACAGAGGATGGCGCGGTTTCATCCTGAAGTTAATTGGTGTTAACCTGCCAGATAAAAGAACCGTGTTTATAAAAGGAATAAATTCAAAAGGAGAGAGTGTATATCCAGAGATTTAATCAAATAATGGTGTCAGTTTTTCAACCAGTAGCAGGTCGCTTAGACCATCTAAAGAAACAACTTCTATACCAGAATCGACAAGTGAATCAACTCCAGGTACTTCACCGAAGCCGATAACCATAATCGGCTTTCGGTCTATTAAATCAAAAATTACCAAAGGCAATATTACACTGTTAATCGCCTCGAACTCCTGAAAAAACATATCAGAGCCGTATTCACTGGCAGGAAAAAGAATCTCACTTAATCTCAAACCATAAAAAATATGGTAGTGTTCTTTGAGGTTATCCTTTAAAATGTTAACAGCCTTAGCATATTTTTCGTTAATAAACTCTTTGACCTGATATTTCATAAATCACTCCAACAAGAACCGACTGTAGGTCACCGGGCAAACGTTGCGGAATGGCGTCAGAGACGTCATTTTGCGGCGTTTGCCCTATCCTGCATCGCAGTGAAAAGAACTCACCTCGTGCGCTATGATAAACCGATGATAAAAGGCTGAAAGAAGCACTGCAAGCCGACAGGCTAACATTGTTGCTTCACAGCTGATCATCATTGGTTGCCTCAGTGTTGGTGTGCTTTGCATCAGGAACCAGAAGACGAT
>OMGS01000285.1_pt1 | contig 36309 bp, 30 predicted proteins | sample 1646081 | NCBI WGS metagenome assembly OMGS01 (sample SAMN05578591, study PRJEB25193) | human gut metagenome | biome: Human Microbiome; feature: human-associated habitat; material: feces | host: Homo sapiens | place: USA:Birmingham | reverse complement strand
AGCACACAAAAGGCTGGTTTTGACGGATCATCACGGCAAATAAAAGGCCTGCAAAACCCGGAATTAGATGCGTCTGCCTTGGGATGGTCGGCCCGGACGCTTGCGGCCCGTACCGGCTCGGGCTACACTATTTGCCCGGCGCGTCCCGAGCGCCGCGAACAGCCGCAACCCAAGGACATTCCCATGAAGATAGTCATTCTCGACGGCGCCATACTCAATCCCGGCGATGTGGACTGGGGCCCCATTGAAGCCCTGGGCGAAGTGACCTTGTACGATGAAACCGCCAAAGAGCAATTGGCGGAACGGGCCAGAGGCGCCGACGTCCTGCTGGCGAACAAAACCTGCCTGCGCCGCGACGATCTCCCCATTCTGGACAGCGTGCGCATGGTGGGCGTGCTGGCCACGGGCTATAATACAGTGGATGTGGAGGCTTTTGCCGAGCGCAATATCCCGGTCTGCAACGTGGTGGCCTATGGCGTGGACGATGTGGCCCAGCACGCCATGGCCCTTTTGCTGGAACTCTGCCGCCACACCAGCCAGCATACCGAAAGCGTCAAGGCCGGAGACTGGGAACGGGCCGAGCAATGGTGCTACTGGAAATACACACCCCTCTGTCTGGAAGGACTGACCATGGGCATTGTCGGTTTCGGCTCCATCGGCCGCCGGGTGGGCGAGCTGGCCCATGCCTTCGGCATGAGCGTGCTGGCCCACTGCCGCACGCCCAAGAATCCGCCGTCCTACAGCCCCTTCGCTTTTGCCTCTCTGGACCAGGTTCTGGCGGGATCGGACATCATTTCCTTGCACTGCCCGCTCACGCCCCAGACCCGCAACCTGATCAACGCCAAGAGCCTGGCCAAAATGCGCAAGGGGGCTATCCTGCTGAATACCGCGCGCGGCCCGCTGGTGGACGAGGCGGCCGCCGCCGAAGCCCTGAAAAGCGGACAATTGCGCGGCCTGGGCACGGACGTGCTCTCCAAGGAACCGCCCAGCCGGGACAATCCTTTGCTCAGCGCGCCCAATACCCTGATCACCCCGCATATCGCCTGGGCCACGGTTAAGGCCCGCCAGAACATCATTGACCTTACGGCGGAAAATATCCGCCGCTGGCAGGAGGGCACTCCGGTCAATGTGGTCAACGGCGTGGGCAAGGCCTAAACGCGGTCCGCATTCGCTGACACTGCCAATCCGACCGGAAGCGCCCCAACGGGGCATGAATCTCTTTGTCGCAACAGCGAGAGCGGTTCAAGTGTCACATGTTCTCATGACAAACACGCACGCCGTCGGCGACAGGCGGAGCAGAACCAAGTTCGGGCGCGCCGCCCTGTGAGTTGCAACGTATGTTCATTGATATCCATACCCACGCCTTCCATCCCAAAATCGCATACAAGGCCGTGGACCACCTCAACAATTTCTACAACGTGGCCTGCGCCGGCGACGGCACCATCGACCATCTGCTGGCCCGCGAAAAGCACGCCGGAGTGGACAAATGCGTGGTGCTCTGCGCCGCCACGGCCCCGGCCCAGGTCATTCCGGCCAACAATTACGCTATGAGCCTGCAAAAGGCCCATGCCGAAGTCATCGGCTTCGGCACCCTGCATCCCGGCTACGCCAACTGGGAGGCGGAACTCCAGCGGATCAAGGCGGCCGGGCTGCGCGGCCTGAAACTCCACCCGGACTTTCAGGGGTTCTGGCTCAACGACCCGCGCCTGCTGCCCATTTTTGAAGCGGCTCAAAAGGATTTTATTTTTGAAATCCATATCGGCGACAACATCAGCCCGGAGAAAAATCCTTCCTGCCCTTACAAGCTGGCGGCCATTCTGGATGCTTTTCCGGGCCTGAACATTATTGCGGCTCATCTGGGCGGCTACCGCATGTGGGAACACGCAATGAAGATCCTGGGCGGACGGCGGCGCGAAAATCTCTGGTTCGACACCTCCAGCGTCACCCCCTTTGTGACGCCGGAGGAATTGCGCGCCCTGCTGGCTGCCTTTCCCCAGGAGCGCCTGCTCTTCGGCACGGACTGGCCGTTGTACGATCCCGAGGAAGAGCTGGAGCGCCTGCAACGCATGGCCGGGCTGGACGATGCCCGGTTGGAGGCGGTCATGAGCAACGCCGAACGGCTTTTCGCGGCCCAGGGCCCGGCCCTGGCGTGAACGGCGAATGCCCGGAACTGAAAGACGGGCAAAGCACGCATTGACAGGCCGCCCCCTTTGCGGGTAAAGTATAGTTCAAGCCGGGCGGCGGCAACACTGCCAACTCCGTCAGGTCCGAAAGGAAGCAGCGGCAACAGCCGTTGCCGGGTGTCCGGCCCACAAAAAACGCGACAATCAAAGTTGTCGCGTTTTTTGCGTTTGCGCAACGGACTTCGCACGCAACAGCGGGGCAATCTCAAATCCGCCCCCCCAGGGCCTGTTGGCGCATTTCATGCGTGAACCGCTCTAACCCGGCGCACGCTCGGGCATGCCGAACGGCATGGGCGGAAACTCCTGCTCGCCCGGCTGGGCCGGAACCGCCTGATCCATGGCGGCAAAAGCCTCTTCGCCTTCCCGGGCTTCCCGCGCGGCCATCAGGTCAACCTGATAGATGCTGCGCATTTCTTCCAGATGTGAACGCATGGCCTGTTCGGCCAAGTCCGAATTACGCTTTTTCAGGGCCTCAAAGACGGCCACGTGCGCGGTATACGAGCGCTCGCTCTGCCGCCGCACCTGCATGGAGGCGTACAGGGGCGTGATCAGCCAGCCGCCGAAGCCCTCGGCCAGCAGGCCCAGAAAAGGATTGTCCAGAAATTCCACCAGAGCGCGGTGAAAGGCGATATCCGCCTCGGCAAAAGAGCGGATTTCCGATCTGTCCAGAAAGTTCCGCTGATCGGCGAGAATATCCTTCAAGGCCTTCAACTGCTCGTCCGTCACCTGATGTGCCAGTTGCCGGGCCACGGAGGTTTCAAAAAAGAGGCGCAGGTCATGCAGCTGCCGCCAGCCGTCCGGGGAACTGGAATAAATCTGCAAGGTGGCCCGCATCTCCCCCAGCAGGGGTTTGAGCGTCAGCTTGCAGACCCTGGCGCGCATGCCGGGCGATATTTCGATCAACCCCATGCGGCCCAGCGCGGACAAGGCCTCGCGCACCGCGGGCCGCCCCACGCCGAACTCCTCCATGAGTTCCCGCTCGGAAGGCAGCTTTTGCCCTTCTTGGTAGATACCCGCCCGGATATCCTCCAGAAGACAGGTCAAGACCTCGGTATGCACCCGTGGGCGCTGAATATTACGCCGCCTGTTCCCAAGTATTTCTGTATAGTTGTTTTTCATGCGTATCGTTGGTAAGGTGTGAACAATCGGTGAAAAAAACTATGCCAGCGAGTTCAGTGTGCCCCGCTGCCACATTTTTGTAAACCCGGCTGAACAAATTCGGAAAAAGCTTTTGAGGCCGAAGTTTCTTTGTACTTTTTTTGGTATGACATGTTGACTTGTTAATAGCAATAGCCTATTCAGAATGAAACGGCAAAAAGCCGCGCCACCCGGCGATCTGCCGGGCAGGCGGGCGGGCGCAAACGGGTTTACGCGGCCGGATGTCCCCTGCGGGGGCCGGTCCGCCCCGAAGCACTTCCGCGAGGAGAGATGCGCGCCGGAACAATGTCGCCTTGGTTGACGTGGTTGAGGTAATTTTCAGACGATTTTTATCCACAGGAGTCCTCACATGGCTGTTATGCGTTCCATCTTCTATGTGCCCGGTAACAATCCCAAATTCATTGAAAAAGCGCCCACCATCCCCGCCGACATCATTACGCTGGACCTGGAAGACGCCGTTCCCCCGTCCGAGAAGGAAAACGCGCGCAAGATGATCGTCGAGAATATGCATAAGATCGCCAAGGAAAGCGTGAGCGGCGCTGAAATCTATGTGCGTATCAACAACTGGGAAACCGAAATGACCAACGATGACCTGGAAGCCGTGGTGCAGCCCGGCCTCAACGGCGTCACCCTGGCCAAGACCGGTCATCCCGACGACGTGAAGCGCCTGGCCTGGAAGCTGGAAGAGCTGGAACGCCGCCGCGGCATGGAAATCGGCTCCGTGAAAATCTCCATGCTGCTGGAAACGGCCAAGGGCATCATGAACGCCTATGAATGCTGCATGGCCAGCCCGCGCAACGTCAACGCCATCTTCGGCGCCGTGGACTATTGCCGCGACATGCACGTCAAAATCACCAACGAAGCCGTGGAGCAGCTCTGGGGCCGCGCCAAGGTCGCCATCGCCTGCCGCGCCGCCGGCCTTGTGGCCATCGACGCTCCCTTCGTCTCCTTCAAGGACACCGAAGCTTTCGAGCGGAACGTGCGCGACGGCCTGCAGATGGGCTACGGCGGCCGCATGATCATCCATCCCAGCCAGGTGGAGCCCTCCAACCGCCTGTACGCCCCCGACCCGGCCGACGTGGAATGGGCCCAGGGCGTGGTGAAAGTGTTCGAGGAAGAAGGCCTCGCCAAGGGCAAGGCCGCCGTGTCCTACCTGGGCAAGATGGTTGATACGCCCGTGTATGACAACGCCAGAGACATCCTGGCCGCCCAGGCTGAAATCGACGCCAAGAACAAGAAATAAACGCGGCGCTGCCGCTGCGGGTTCCGGGCAGCGTGCCCGGAACCCGTTCAACCGGGGCCGTCTGACGCGCGAGTGCACTGCGGCATTTCCGGCTCCGCCACCCGGATTGCTTCCAAGGAGAGAACCTATGTCCCGAATCAAAAATCTGCGTGAAGAAGCCCTGGCCATGCACAAGGACTATCAGGGGAAAATCGAAGTCCGGGTCAAGGTGCCGGTGCGGGAAACTGACGATCTGACTCTGGCCTATTCGCCCGGCGTTGCCGAGCCCTGCATGGAAATCCACAAGAACCCGGCGGATGTGGATGTCTACACCAACCATTCCAATTTCGTTTGCGTGGTGTCCAACGGCACGGCCGTTCTGGGCCTCGGCGACATCGGCCCCGCCGCCGCCATGCCGGTCATGGAAGGCAAATCCCTGCTCTTCAAGACCTTCGGCGATGTGGACGCCTTCCCTCTGTGCGTCAACACCAAGGACACCGCCAAAATCGTCGAAATGGTCGAGCTGCTCGCTCCCACCTTCGGCGGCGTGAATCTTGAGGACATCAAGGCTCCCGAATGCTTTGTGATCGAGGACAGCCTGAAGAAAAACGGCGTCTTCAAGGGCCCCATTTTCCATGACGACCAGCACGGCACCGCCGTGGTCACCCTGGCCGGTCTGATCAATGCCCTGAAAGTGGTGGGCAAGAAGCTGGAAGACGTCAAGGTGGTCACCAGCGGCGCCGGCGCGGCGGGCATCGCCATCATCAAGCTGCTCATGGCCGTGGGCCTCAAGAACGTGATCATGTGCGACTCCAAGGGCGCCATCTGGGAAGGCCGCCCCGAGGGCATGAATCCCTACAAGGACGAGATCGCCAAGCGCACCAATCCTGAAAAGGTCAAGGGCGGCCTGGCCGAAGCCATCAAGGGCGCCGACGTCTTCATCGGCGTGTCCGCCCCCAATTCCCTTAACGAGGATATGATCCGCAGCATGGCCAAGGACCCCATCGTCTTTGCCCAGGCCAACCCCATTCCGGAAATCTGGCCCCTGCAGCGCGCCTATGACGCCGGCGCCAAGGTGGTTTCCACCGGCCGTTCCGACTGCCCGAACCAGATCAACAATGTTCTGGCCTTTCCCGGCATCTTCCGCGGCGCCATCGACGTGCGCGCCACGGATATCAACGACGCCATGAAGATCGCGGCCGCCTACGCTCTGGCCGATATGGTCAAACCCGAGGAACTGGGCCCGCAGATGATCATCCCCTCCACTCTCAACCCCGATGTGGCCCCGATGGTAGCCGCAGCTACCGCCAAGGCCGCCATGGACAGCGGCATCGCCCGTGTGAAGATCGACCCCGCCGTCGTGGCGGAAAATTTGCGGAAGCGCCTGGCCAAGCAAGTGCGCGCCTGAGCATGTCGCTCGCACAATCCTCTAACCCTGTTGGGGAAAATGTATGTTGAGTGATTCCCTTGCCAAGGAATTCGAGGCCATCGTCGGTAAGGAAAATGTCTTTACCAGTGAAGCTGACCGCCAGAACTACGCCTACGACTCGTGCGTGTGGGCTCCGTGCATTCCCGGCGGCGTGGTGCGTCCTACCAGAACCGAACAGCTTGGCCCGATCATCGAGCTCTGCTACAAGGAAGGCCTGCCCATGACCGTGCGCGGCGCGGGCACCAACCTTTCCGGCGGCACCATCCCGGACACCACCGACACCATCGTCATTCTGACCACCGCGCTGAACCGCATTCTTGAGATCAACACGGAAGACCTCTACGCCATTGTGGAGCCCGGCGTCATCACCGCTCCCATGGCCGCCAAGATCGCTTCCATGGGCCTCTTCTATCCCCCGGATCCGGGTTCCATGTCCGTGTCCACCATCGGCGGCAACGTGGCTGAGAACTCGGGCGGCCTGCGCGGCCTGAAATACGGCACCACCAAAGATTACGTCATGGGCATGGAAGTCTATGCCAATACCGGCGACCTGGTGCGTTGCGGTTCGCGTTGCGTGAAATGCGCCACGGGCTACGCCATTTCGCCCCTTCTGGTGGGCAGCGAAGGCACTCTGGCCGTCACCAGCCAGGTGACTCTGAAACTCGTGCCCCCGCCGAAGGCCTCCAAAGCCATGATGGCCCTGTTCACGGACATGCAGTCCGCCTCCAAGGCCGTGGCCGCCATCATCTCCGCGCACGTGGTGCCGTGTACCCTGGAATTCCTGGACCACGCCACCATCAACTACGTGGAAGACTATGTGAAAATCGGCCTGCCCCGCGACGCCGGCGCCATGCTGCTGGTGGAAGTGGACGGCCATCCCGCCCAGGTCGAGGACGACGCCGCCGTTGTGGAAAAGGTGCTCAAGGAATGCGGTTCCACCGAAGTGGTCGTGGCCAAGGACGCCGAGCAGAAGAAGAACATCTGGGAAGCCCGCCGCGTGGCCATTCCGGCCCTTGCCCGCGCCAAACCCACCTTCATGATGGAAGACGTCACCGTGCCGCGCTCCAAGATTCCGGCCATGATCGCGGGCCTGGAAAAGATCGCCAAGGACCGTAACGTGACCATCGCCACCTTCGGCCATGCCGGCGACGGCAACCTCCATCCCGGCATCCTTTGCGACAAGCGCGACAAGCAGGAATGGGCCCGCGTGGAACTGGCCGTGGACGACCTCTTCAACCTCGGCCTCGAACTCAAGGGCACGCTTTCCGGCGAGCACGGCATCGGCCTGGCCAAGAAGCAGTGGCTTGAGCAGGAGACCTCGCGCGGCTCCATCATGTTCTCGCGCCGGTTGCGCAACGCCTTTGACCCCAAGGGCCTGTTCAATCCGGAAAAAATTGTCGGGGCCCGTGGGTAGAAAATCCGCCGGGGCGGCCTCTGGCCGCCCCGAACCATAAATCTCAAGCAAGCCGGACGGACGGCAGACATTTTCCGTCCGGCACAGGGGCTGGAGCATGAACGATCTTACCAGGCTTGCCAATTCGTTGATGGCTCTGGACGACAAGCTGGTCTCCTGCATGAAATGCGGCTTCTGCCAGGCCTTCTGCCCGGTTTTTGACGAAACCGGTGAAGAGGGCGACGTAACCCGAGGCAAAATCGCCCTTGTGGAAAACCTGGCCCACCTTGTCATTCAGAACCCTGAGGCCGTTTACGAGCGGCTCTCCCGCTGCCTTCTCTGCGGCGGCTGCAACTTCAGCTGCCCGGCAGGCGCGCCCACGATGGAGATCTTCCTTGAAGCGCGCGCCATTGTGGTCAGCTATCTGGGGCTTTCGCCCCTCAAAAAAGCTATTTTCCGTACCCTGCTGCCCAATCCGAAACTGCTCAACACCTTGATGAAAGTCAGCTCGCCCTTCCAGGGCCTGTTCATCAAGAAGGACAATTCGCCGCAGAATACGGCCTGTGTGCCCATGTTCAAGGCTTTCATCGGTGAGCGGCATATCCCCATGCTGGCCAAAAAGACGCTGTCGGCCAAACTGGGCGCCCGCGACACCCCGGCCGGAAAAAGTGGCCTGCGGGTCGCCTTCTTCCCCGGCTGCATGGGCGACAAGATCTACACCGACATGGCCGAAGCCTGCCTGAAGGTCTTCGAATATCACGGCGTGGGCGTCTACATGCCCGACAATCAGGCCTGCTGCGGCATTCCGGCGCTGACTTCCGGCGACCTGAAGAGCTTCGGCAAACTGGCCCGCTACAATCTGGACGTGTTCAGCAAGAGCAAGTTCGACTATATCGTCACACCCTGCTCATCCTGCACCGCCACCATCAAGGAACACTGGCGGAACGCCGAGGATCTCACCCCGGCCCAGCGCGACTTCGCCCGCTCACTGGGCGAAAAGGCCATGGACATCAACGCCTTTGTGGTGGACGTGCTCAAGGTCACGCCGCCTGAGGGCGCGGGCCAGGGCAAGACCAAGGTCGCCTACCATGAATCCTGCCATCTGATGAAATCCCTGCGCGTCAGCAAACAGCCCAAGGATCTCATCAATATGAACCGGGATTACCAGCTCGTGCCCATGAAGGAAGCCGACCACTGCTGCGGCTGCGGCGGCACCTTCACCCTGACCCAGCCCGAGCTTTCCGCCAAGATCGGCCAGCGCAAACGCGACAATATCGTGGCCAGCGGCGCCGAAGTGGTGGCCATGGGCTGTCCGGCCTGCATGATGCAGATCTCGGACATGCTCGCCCGTAACCGCGACTCGGTCAAAGTCAAACACACTATTGAAATCTACGCGGACTCCCTGCGCTGAAAACCAAGGCCGCTCCCCCCGCTGACGGAGGGGGCGGCCTTACCGGGGCTGTTTCTAACTCGGTTCTTTTACCATGCGGCTTCGTTCGAGGCTGGCTTTATCTAAGGCGGCGTAGCCGCCAACGGCTGAAGCGAACCGCGCTTTTTACTCCACACAAGCCCCCGCCTCACAGGCTTTGCGCCGCATCGGCGGAGGAGCCGCGGAGCGGAAAAGCATAAAAATCAGCCGCCCATCGGCGCGGCACAGCCCCAGGCGGCTCCTGATTTCTGTCGCGCCGACAAAAGCAATGCCCGCGCCGCTTTCCACGTTGCCGGAGAGGAGCGGCAGCCCCCTGATTCCAATCTCCGGCCCAGGGACCGATAAGCGCGAACTGTCCGGGAGGCCTTTTCCGGCGGCAATGTTGCGGCTCAACGCCCGACGTTCCCTGCAATACCCGGCCATAACGCGCTTTGACGCAACCTCTTCCCTCGACAGGCAACCTTCAGGAGACAGTCAATGAAACTGAATAAAACAGCCGAAGCCGGAGCCGCTGAAAGCGGCGACATTCTCGTGACCGTCGCCCCCGCCGAGGAACCGGGCCTTCAGATCGAACTGAGCGGCAAATCGGTCATCCTCAAGCAGTTCGGCAGACAGATCAGGGAACTGATCCGGAAAACCGCCGAGGAAAACGGCGTGGAAAACGCCCGGATCAGCGCCAAGGATAACGGCGCTCTTGACTGCACCATCAAAGCCAGAGTCCGCGCCGCCATCCAGCGGGCCGTGTAAAGGAGTCGGCAGCATGAAAAGCATTTTGCTCATCAACGGCAACGACCCCAAAGCCCTGCTCAATTCCACGCTCTACGGTGCCGACGCCGTGGCCTATGACCTGCATGAAGCCGTGGGAACGGCCGACAAGGACGCCGCGCGCCTGCTGTTGCAGGAAGCCCTGGCCTTTTTCGATTTCGGGGACAGCGGCGTCTTTGTGCGCGTGAATCCCCTGTCCGAAGGCGGCACGGAAGACATTGCCGTGGCGGGCAAGGGCAAGCCCCAGGCCTTCATCCTGCCGCGGGCCGATGCGGAAAGCCTGCCCAAGGCGGATGCCGCCGTTGCCGCGCTGGAAGCTGAAAACGGCTTCGCGCCCGGCTCCGTCAAACTGGTTCCCACTGTGGAATCCGTGGCCGCCGTGGAGAACATCAACGCCCTGCTGGCTTCCTGCCCCAGGATCGCCGCCGTGGTGTTCAATGCCGCGAATTTCCTGAAAGATCTGGGCGTGGCCGACACCGGCGACGCCATGCAGATTCTCCACGCCCGCAGCAAGGTGGCCCTGGCCTGCCGGGCGGCCGAAGTTCCGGCCATTGACCGGCCCTGGTACGACGCCAAGGATCGCGCCGGTTTTGAAGCCGACGCCCGCAATGCCCGAGCCCTGGGCTTTACCGGCAAGCTGGCGGTCAACGGCGGGCAGGTGCCGCTGATCAACGAAATTTTCGCCTGACGTCCCGACCTCTCCGGCGGCCCGTCCGCCCGCAGCGCGAAGCCATACTGACGCGCCCGGGCAGCAAGCATCCAGATAACGGAAAAGGGAAAAGAGCATGAAAAATATCCTCGGCCGTGAAATCCCCGAATTCATCGAGGGCTATGGTCAGGTAAAGCCGTTCAAAGGCGCCTACGCCAGCATCGATTCCAGAACCAGGACCACCATCACCCGCCGTTCGGTCAAGCCCGGCGACAAACTGGAATCCGGCGACGCCAAGCTGCTGGCCTCCATCAAGGAGGCCGTGGAAAAAACCGGCCTCAAGGACGGCATGACCGTGTCCTTTCACCACCATCTGCGCAATGGCGACTATGTGACCAACATGGTCATGAAGGTCATTGCCGACAAGGGCATCAAGGACATTCACGTGGCGGCCACCGGCATTTTCGCCTGCCACGAGCCGCTGGTGGAGTATATCAAATCCGGCGTCATCACCGCCATTTCGGTCAACTACATTTCGCCCGGCCCGGTAGCCAAGGCCATCACCAAGGGCCTGCTGCCCAAACCGGCGGTCTTCCGCAGCCACGGCGGCCGCCCGCGCGCCGTGGAAGCGGGCGACCTGCATGTGGACGTGGCCTTCATCGCCGCGCCCTGCTGCGACGATTACGGCAACATCAACGGCACCCAGGGCAAATCCGCCTGCGGCGTGCTGTCCTACATCTATCCCGACGCCCAGTACGCCGACCAAGTGGTGGCCGTGACCGACAACCTGGTGCCCTACCCGGCCTGCCCCATTGAAATCTCCCAGGATTTCGTGGACTACGTGGTCGTGGTGGATTCCATCGGCGACCCCAACGGCATCGTCTCCGGCACCACCAAGGTCACGTCCGATCCCATTGGCCTGAAGATCGCCGCTGCCGCCGCCGAACTTATTGACGCGACCGGCTACATCAAGGAAGGCATGTCCTGCCAGACCGGCGCGGGCGGCACGTCCCTGGCCGTGGCCGCGGAAATCAAGAAACGCATGCAGGCCAAGGGCGTGGTGGGTTCTTTCGGCGCGGGCGGCATCACCGCCTACTTTGTGGAAATGCTCAATGAGGGCCTGTTCCGCGCGCTCTTCGACGTGCAGGACTTCGATCTGGTTTCCGTGGCCTCGGCGGGCAGCAATCCCAAACATATGGCCATGAGCGGCTCGCTGTACGGCAACCCGCACAACTGCGGTCCGGTGGTCAACAATCTGGACATCATGATCCTGGGCGCCACGGAAATCGACACGGACTTCAACGTCAACGTGGTCACCGGCTCGGACGGCACCATCATGGGCGCTTCCGGCGGGCACAACGACACGGCGGCGGGCAGCAAGATCTCCATTGTGGTCACCAATCTGCTCAAGGGCCGCCTCTGCGTGCTGCGCGATCACGTCACCACCGTGACCAGCCCCGGCGAAACCATCGACGCCCTGGTCACGGACCGGGGCATCGCCATCAACCCCCGTCGGACCGATTTGCTGGAAAAGCTGAAAGATTCCAAGCTGCCGATCATGGACATCCAGAAACTCAAGGAAATCGGCGACAAACTGGCAGGCAAGCCCGATCCCATCGAGTTTACCGACAGGATCGTGGGCGTGGTGGAATACCGCGACGGCACGGTCATCGACGTGGTCAGGCAGCCCAAGTAAGGACAAGCCTCCCGGCATGCCGCCGGGAGCAATACCATTGCATTCCCTCCGGCCGGGCGCTGACACCCCGCCCGGTTTTCGGCACACAGAAGGCGCGCGGAATTTCCGCGCGCCTTCTGTGTTAACGCAGGTCAACTTTGAAAGTTACCTACTCCCTGAAGAACTTACTTTTTCGCGGCAGCCGCCTCGCGGGCCTGCGGGCTCATATGGCAGGGGCGGCAGCCTTTGAAATTGGGGTATTTTCCCGCCAGCTTACGGTGGCAGCCATAGCAGGAGCGGTCCGTATCCGGGGAATGATAAGCCATGAACAGACTCATGGTGTCGCGCTCGTGCGCTCCCTTGATGGAATGGCACTCCTCGTTGGTACAGGAGGCGTAACGGTCTTTCGGCAGCCCTTCATGATGGCAGGTGCGGCATTTGACGCCCTTGTGCGAGGAATGGTTAAACGTCACGAACATGCGCTTGGAGGTGCCGCCGTTGAGCTCGATGGGCTTCTTGATGTTGCTCAGATTCCCGCGGCTTTCCCCTGCCTGAGCCGGACCGGCACACAGCAGGGAAAACGCAAACAGGGCGATAAACAGATACTGCATGGGATGCTCCTGTTAAAAAAGATTCCAAAAGGAAGCCTTAAGCGGGCTCAGGCCTTTGCGCGCCGCCACCATGTCCAGATGCATCATGCCCAGGGCCATGGCGTCCATGTCCGGAACCCCGCCGCATTCGCGCAGATCCACTGTGGGACAATAGCTTTTGCACTTAGTGCACCAGTCAAGCCGCTCGCCCCTGGACTTGCCGCTTTCGCGCAGAATTTCCATAACCCCGTTGCCCTCCTCGCCGCAGGCCGGGCAGGCCCCACGCCGGAACGTCCAGCTTGTGCCGCACAGGGAGCAATACAGATGTTTTTTCCCGCCGCCGCCGGAAAGAAAGGCGTTTTTCTCGTCAAAAGCGGGCTTGTCCAGCCAACCCATAACCGGAAAGGAAGAACAGACCGGGCAATAGCCCTGCCGCCACGCCCCGGCCTCATCCCAGGGAGCGTTTTGTCCGGCCCGCCCGGCTTGGTCGGCCAAAGCCCGCAAGGGCGGAGACAGGACGAATTCCGCCACGAATTCCAACACCTCGGGAGGCAGGCCCGCTTCGGCCGCCAGACGCTGGAAAGTCGAGGCGTCCCCGGCCAGCACGGCTTCGGCCAGGACGTCGCGCCTGTCTCTCCGGGACTGCGCCGGGGCCAGGAAAAAGGCCTCCAGAGCCGCCTTGTGGGCGGCCACATCCCCCTTGGCGCAGAGCAGGGGAAGCAGGGTCTCCGCTGTCCTGCGCACGGCAGCGCGCAGCCCGGTCAGAGGCACGCCCGCCAGAAGGCTCCGACCCTGCTCGGCCCGCTCTCCGCTCCAGTCCGGCAGGCGCGGCCCGCCGTCTTCCGCCATGCCCGCCGCGTCCGCCCGCTCCGCGCTCAATTCCGCGGCCCGCTCCGCGCTCAATTCCGCGGCCAGGGCCGCGCGGGCGGTCAGCACGTCCTCAAAAGCCCGCAGCACAGGCTCCAGTGCGGGACGGCGCGCGGCCACGGCCGCCAGGGTCCGGGCCACGTTCTGACAGGATGCTGCCATGTCTGCTCCTCAAAACGCGAAGGCTCCGGCCTTCGCCGAAGGTAAAGGCGGCGCGCGGATATGTCCGGCGCGCCGCCGTGTACGCCGCCCTACATAAAGGAGGCGTGCTCGTAATAGTGTTCTTTTTCTTCCGCCAGCAGGTAAATGACGCTTACGTCCTCCACATCGACCAGATGCGCCTTGGGGAAGCGTTCCCTGGCTGCGGCCAGCCGCTGTTGCGCCAGGGTCAGCAGGGCGTCGCGCTCGTCAAAGACCATGGCCCCGGTGGGACAGGTTTTGACGCACATGGGCGGCAGCCCCGCCTCCACCCGGTCGATGCACATGTCGCACTTGGTGATGCGCTTGGCCGCGGCGTCATAACGGGGAATGTTGTACGGGCAGGCCTCGGTGATGGCCCGCGCGTCCTCGGCGTTGAGGCCGGCGGATTTGTCCGTGGCCAGAACCGCGCCGGTCTTGGCGTCCTTGACCATTGCGCCGGGCACGGCCATATCCGCCACGTCCACGCACACGGGCGTCAAGCAGTGACGGCACTGATCGGGAAAGAAATTCCAGACCACGTCGCCCGCCGCGTTCAGATGCTCGTGAAAACGCACGATTTTGTAGTTGTAGGGATTGAGATCCGGGGGATTCTGATGCGTGCCGCGCTGTTTTGTGGCATTGGCCGGCAGATCGTGCCATTCCTTGCAGGCCACCTGGCAGCCGCGACATGCCGTGCACCGCGTGGTGTCGACTAAAAAGGCTTTCGGCATTGCAATGCTCCTTGGCGGGCGCGCCCCTGCGGACGCGCCCGACATTCGGGTCAGGCGATTTCCGTCAACGTATCGGCCTTGCGGATGTTCACGCAACAGGCTTTGGTTTCGGGAATGGTCGTGTTCGGATCATAGGCCGTCACGGTCAGACGGTTGGTGGAGTCGCCGCATTTGGGCGTGGTCCAGCCGAAGGCAAAGGGCATGCCCACCAGGTGGACCGTTTTGCCCATGACCGTGAAGGGCCGGATACGGATGGTGACCATGGCAATGGCCTCCACGCGCCCGCGCGCGCTTTCAATGATGACGCCGTCGCCGTTCTTGATGCCTTTCTCCTTGGCCAGATCGTGGCTCATTTCAATATAGAGCTGGGGTTCGGTTTCCAGCAGGTTGGGCACATTGCGCGTTTCGCCGCCGCCGCACCAGTGTTCCGTCAGGCTGTAGGTGGTCAGCACAATGGGATAGCGCGGGTCGGCCGCTTCGGCGAACTTGTCCAGTTCGGACGAATGGAACTTGTAGACTGGGCTGCGCAGCTGACCGGAGAACGGATGCCGGGCCAGAGGCGTTTCCGCGGGCTCGTAATGTTCGGGGAAGGGGCCGTCCAGGCGGCCCGTGCCGTAGAGCTGGGCATAGCCGTCCGTGGTCATGATAAAGGCCAGTTTGCCCTTTTCGGCGTCGGCCTGCGGCGGCCACGGGCCGTCGGGCACGTCGCCCACCCATTTCTTGCCGTCCCACTTGATCACGGGTTTTGCGGGATTGAGCGGCTGGCCGTTCAGATCCACCGAAGCGCGGTTGTAGAGGATGCGCCGGTTCACCGGCCAGCACCACGACCAGTTGGGGAACAGGCCGATGGCCGCCTGCATGGGCGTCTGGCTGGGGTCGCGGCGTTTGGACTTGTTGCCCTCCTCTTCCGTATAGCTGCCGCAGTACAGCCAGTTCAGGGAGGAGGTGGAGCCGTCCTCTTTCAACTGGCCGAACGCGGGCACCAGCTGGCCGCGCTTGTAGGTCTTGTTGCCGACCTTGGCGTCGGCCCAGTACAGGCCGTTGATGCGGCGGGTCCATTCCTCGGCGTCAAATGTTTCAGGCCAGTTCAGCTTGAGCAGCGGTTCGGGCAGCGTGCCGCCCTCGGCCGTGTACAGCGCGCGGATCCGGTTGACCAGCGGCACGAAGATGTCCGCGAAGTTGCGGGCCTCGCCGCCGGGTTCCACGGCCTTGTCGAACCAGAGCAGCCAGCGGCCGCTGTTGCTGATGGTGCCTTCCTTTTCCACGCGGTGAGCCGAAGGCAGCAAAAAGACTTCGGTCTTTTTCTCCTTGGGATCCGCGCCGGGACGCCGCCAGTTGTCCGTGGTTTCCGAATGGTGCAGTTCCGAACAGACCAGCCAGTCCAGGTTGTCCAGGGCCACGCGCATCTTGTTGGTATTGGGGAAGCTGTTCATGGGGTTGACGCCGAAAATGAAGCCGCCCTTGATCTCGCCGTGGAGCATCCTGTCCATGACGTACATGTAGGAATAATCGACGCCCGCTTCCCCCTTGGGCAGCAGCCCGTAGCAGAAGTCGTTTTCCGGCGTGGCTTCGTCGCCGAACCAGCCCTTGAGCAGGCTGGCAAAGTACTTGGGCCGGTTGCCCCACCAGTTGGCGCTGTTTTTCAGCGCCGTGACCGGGGTATTGGCCTTGTTGAACTCCTCCAGGGTCTGCCACTGGGCCAGGGGCAGGGCGATATAGCCCGGCAGGATGTTGTACAGCAGGGCGTGATCCGTGGAGCCCTGCACATTGGGCTCGCCGCGCAGGGCATTGATGCCGCCGCCCGCCACGCCGATGTTGCCCAGCAGCAACTGCACCAGGGTGGAGGTGCGGATATTCTGCACGCCCACCGTGTGCTGGGTCCAGCCCAGGGCGTAGAGGATGGTTCCGGCCTTGTCCGGCTTGCCCGTGGCGCAGAAGGCCTCGTACACCCGCATGAGGTTCTTTTCGGAAACGCCGGTCACGTCCGAGACGTTCTTCAGGGTATAGCGGGCGTAGTGCTTCTTCATCAGATTGAAGACGCAACGCTCGTTCCGCAGGGCGGCGTCGCGCACGGGCGCGCCGTCCGGGCCTTTCTCAAAGGCCCATTTGCTCCGATCGTAGCTGCGGGTTTTCGGGTCATACCCGCTGAACAGCCCGTCCTCAAAGGCGTAGTCCTTGCCCACCACAAAGGAGGCGTTGGTGTAGTTGAGAACGTAATCCTTGAGATAGCTCTCCGACTGAATGATGTAATTGACCATGCCGCCGAGGAAGGCGATGTCCGTGCCCGAGCGCAGGGGCACATGAAAATCGCAACGGGCCGAAGTACGCGAGAACTTGGGGTCCACGTGCATGAGCACCGCGCCCTTGTCTTTGGCCCGCATGATCCACTTGAAGGCGACAGGATGATGTTCAGCGGCATTGCTGCCGATAATAAGCACCGCATCGGCATTCTTGATGTCGATCCAGTGGTTGGTCATAGCACCGCGTCCGAACGACTCTGCCAGAGCCGCAACTGTGGGGCTGTGTCAGACCCGGGCCTGGTGGTCCATATGGACAACACCCAGGCCGCGCATAGCTTGATGGATCACCGCGCATTCCTCGTTGGAGGCGTGCGAGGTACCCATCATGAAAATGCTTTCCAGACGGTTGACCGTCTGCCCCTGCGCGTTTTTCAGAATCATGTCCTTGTCGCGGGCATCCTTCACGCGCCGGGCGATCTGGTCCAGGGTCCAGTCCCAGTCCTTCTCTTCCCAGGTGTCGCCGTGCGGGGCGCGGTACAGAGGCTTTTTCAGCCGATGGTCGTTGGTGTACATGCTGTACAGGGCCGCGCCCTTGGCGCAGAGCGCGCCCTCGTTGACCGGAAAATCCGGATCCCCCTCCGTGGACACGAGCTTGCCGTCCCGCACATAGGCGATGACCTGACAGCAAACGGCGCAGAAGGGACAGATCGTCACCACTTCCTTGGCGCCCTCAATCTTGAGCGACCTGGAGTAGGCCAGCGCCTCATCCAGGTTGACCCCCAGTTGTCCGAGAGTCAGGCACAAGGTGCCCACGCCCGCGAGTTTCAAAAAATTTCGCCGAGAACAGCGCATAAGGCATCTCCTTGTTGGAGCATGAACGGTTCCCTTGAAAGTCATATGCGCCGGAAGCGCCCGGTCTGTTCCGGGCGGTCCGAAGCGCATATTCCTCGCAATATGCCTGAAAAAACATATAGGGGTACGTTATGCCAAAATAAACAACGACGCAAGGAGGGAAGCGGATTTTACGCTCCGCCACGGTCCGCGCGGAGCCCGGCGGGGACGACGCGGCGGCGTCAATAGACGTCAAGGGAATAGGTTTTCTTGCCTTTGTGCTTGGCCTCATACAAGGCGGCATCCGCGCTGCGATACACGTCCAGGAACGACAAACCCGGCCTGGTGACGAGGATCGCGCCGATGCTTACGGGACACGCCGGCCTCAATGGAAAGAGTGCCGACTCCTTCCCTGATCCGCTCGATAATGGCTACCAAACGGCGGGCCGCCTCGTCCCTGGTAAAATCGGCGCGAAAGAGCATGACAAACTCATCGCCGCCAAGCCTGCCCGTAATGTCGTCGGAGCGGCACGCATTGCGGAGGATGTCGGCCACATACTTCAGAACTTCGTCTCCGAACACATGGCCGTGCTTGTCATTGATGGATTTAAAATCATCAATGTCTATGATCGAGAACATGTACGCGGTTTGCGAATTGATCTGATCCTCTATGGCCTGCTGCATGGCGGAACGGTTGAGCAGTTGTGTCATGGGGTCGCAACGGGATTGCAGCAGCAACTGGCGCTCTTTGCTTTCGCGCCGCGCCTCAGCGTCTTTCAGGGCCTGAATATTTTTTATCGTGCCGATGATGCGCAGAGAACGTTCATTCGACTTTTCAATGCTGCCGGCTCGTATGGCATGCCATGTCAGAGCGCCGTCAGTGGCGTGCAACTGAAGCTCCATGTCCTCAAAATTTCGCCGTTGCGCGAACTCGGCCAGAAAAATATCCACATTCCGCTGGGTCGGCGGGGCGATTTCCGCCGGATCCTCCCGCTTTCCGCCAAACAAGACCATCTGACCCGTATCAATATCATATTCAAAAAACGACTCGCTCACGAGTTCCGCAAAAGCTTTATACCGGTTGGCCTCGAGCTCAAGCTGCGTATTGGCCCAGGCAAGTTCCTCGTTAAGCGTGACCAGCTCGGTGATATCCGTATAAATCAGGTAAATGACAGGGTAAACGCCCTGATAAAATTCCTTTGCGAAAACGCCTGTCACCTTTACCCAGACATCCCTGCCGGACAAATGTCTGAGTCGGTAACGCATGTTGAAGGTCTGGCCTGAGGCGACGCTCTTGGCCATGTTTTCCCGCACATACGCCAAGTCATCCGGATGCACATAGAGGCTGCTGTTGAAGCCTTCCTTCTCAATTTTGCCGCGCGTGGTGCCGACGAGCGTCGCGAGCCCCTCATTGTAGTACAGAATGGTGAGGGTGGGATCACAGGCGAATTTGCCGATCCCGTCCGCCGCATAGCTGAGAACGGTCTCCAGCTCCTTGTCCTTCTGTTTGGACATTTCTATAAGCCATCTCAGATCCTGTTCGTCATGCATGCTTTTTTTATCGTTGTCCACGGAGTCGCTCGCTCTCGTCAGTAACAATGGCCGGACGGATGAACCCAGTGCGCGCACCACGCGACACGCTTAATGAGGAAAAAGCATTCCCTCGCAAGGCGGCAATGGCGAAAAATGCCTAATGCCCGGTAATGCCGTATTTTTTCAGTTTGTACTGGAGAAGGCTTTTGGAAATGCCCAGATACTCCGCCGCTTTGACCTGCACCAGATCGGCACGCACCAGGGCCCGGCGTATCAGCGCGGCCTCGATTTTTTCCAGGGTGTCGGCCAAATCCAGCTGTACGGGCAGCAGGTCCACGGCGCTCTTGAACTGGGATTCCTCGTCGCGGATTTCCGCAGGCAGGTTGTCCACCTCAATGACCGAGCCCGGCACCAGCACCAGGCAGCTCTCCACCACGTTTTCCAGCTGGCGGATGTTGCCCGGCCATTCGTAGCCGGTCAGGTAATTGAGGGCCTCGGTGCTGAAGGTCTTGGAGGGCATGTTGTTGTCCGCCACGACCTTTTCCACGAAATGGGCCACCAGCAGGGGGATGTCCTCCCGCCGCTCGCGCAGGGGCGGCAGGGGAACCTGGACCACGTTCAGCCGGTAATAGAGATCGTCGCGGAAGGTGCCCTTCTCCACCATGGCCGCCAGGTCCTTGTTGGTGGCCGCCACCACGCGGATGTCCACCTCGATCTCCTCGCCGCCGCCCACACGCTCGAACTTCCGTTCCTGCAGAACGCGCAGCAACTTGACCTGCAGGTCAGGCGTCAGCTCGGCGATTTCGTCCAGAAAAAGCGTGCCGCCGTCGGCCTGCTCAAAACGGCCCCGGCGCATGGCCACCGCGCCGGTGAAAGACCCCTTTTCATGGCCGAAAAGCTCGCTCTCGAGCACGCCGGGGTTCAGGGCCATGCAGTTCACGGACACAAAGGGCTTGTCCTTGCGCGGGCTGGTATAATGGATGGCCCGGGCCACCAGTTCCTTGCCCGTGCCTGATTCGCCGGTGATCAGCACCGTGGAGCGGCTGGGCGCGGCGCGGTCCACCATGACCAGCACATCGCGGATGGCCCGGCTGCGGCCCACGATCTTATGCACGCCGTAGCGCTCTTCCATGACTTCCTGCAGAAGGCGATACCGGCGGTGGGCGCGCGCGAGCTCCGCGGCATTGTGGATGGAGAGCAGCAGCTCGTCATTGGAAAAAGGCTTGGTTATGTAGTCAAAGGCCCCGTATTTCATGACCTCCACCGCGCTTTCGATGGAGCCGAAGGCCGTCATGATCAGCACCGGAATATACGGCCAGGACTTCTTGACCCGTTGCAGCACCTCCCTGCCGGTGACCTTGGGCATTTTCATGTCCGTCACCACCACGTCCACCTCGCTTTCGCTCAGAAACGCCAGCGCGGTTTCCGGGTCGCTGATGGCCGTGACCGTGTATCCCTCGTCCTCCAGCAGGGTCTGAAGAACCAGAAGGTAATTTTTTTCGTCGTCCAGGACCAGAATATGCGATTTTTCACTCATCTTGAACCTCAGGCGCTTCAATATCGGCGGCGGGCAGCAGCACCCGTACCAGCGCCCCGCCCTCGGGGCCGTTCTCAAGCTCGATCTGGCCGCCGTGACTGGTTATGATCGACTGGACGATGGGCAGGCCGAGGCCCGTGCCGCCGTCCTTGGTGGTAAAGAAAGGATCCAGCAGACTGGACAGAACAGCGGGATCAAAACCCGGCCCGGAATCCAAAAATTCCAGGCGCACGCGGCCAGGCCCGCTTTCCTGCGCCGGATGTTCCAACGCGCCGCGAATGCGCACGATGCCCGGCCCGTCCATGGCCTGCTGGCCGTTGATCAGGATATTGTAAAAGGCCCGGTACAGCAAATCCTTGTCCCCGTGCACAAACAGACCGGCTTCGGTTTCACGCTCCACGGCCACGCCGTGGCGGCCCAATTCCCCTTCCAGAAAAGCCATCACCTGGTCCAGCACCAGATTCACATCCACCAGATCCTGGCGGGGCTGGCGCGGCCGGGCGTAGTCCAGAAAATCATTGACCGTCTGGGAAAGGCGTACGGATTCGTCATAAATGGCTCCCAGAATGCGCGTCGTGCCCGAATCGGCCTTGTCCGTGCGGCGCTGAAGCAGTTCGGCGCTGGAACGGATGATGCCCAGGGGATTGCGGATCTCGTGCGCGATGCTGGCGATGACCCGCCCCATGCCCGCGAGCTTTTCATTGCTGTGCAGCTCGTTTTCCAGCAGACGGTTCCTGTGCATGCGCTCGGCCAGCACCCGCTCGGCGCGGTGGATGAGCATGAGCAGCAGCCCGAACAGGACCACCGAGGACAAAAGGCACATCACCACAATGATGCCCTGAAAGGCCAGCACCTGCTCATAGTCGCCGGTGATGTCCTGGGTCAGCTCCAACGCGCCCATGACCGGCGCATCCTCGCCCGGCCGCAACGGCTCGCCGCGCAGGGGATAGAGCACGCGCAACACAAAAGTGCCCTCGCGCAGCGGCACCCGGAAAGGAGCCTGCCAAGCCGGGATGCTGGAAATAATCTCCGACTTGGGAGCCGCGCCGTGCAGCACGTCGTCCAGGTTGGGCGGGGACAGACCCGCCCGGCCCACATCCTCCTTCTTGGTGGAATAGGCCACCAGGCGCGAAAAATCATAGATGCGCAGCCGCTCCACCGGCAGGCCCTGGATCACGGACTGTACCACCCGGTCCAGATGCTCATACTGGGTGGGCTGGCGCAGGGCGATACGCCCGCTGGCCAGAATGGTGGGCAGGGCGAAACGCCGGAAAATCTGGCTGTTGAGGTTTTCCACCAGCAGGCGCGCGAAATCCTCCTGACGGGTCAGCAGGGTTTCGCGCGCCGAATTGGAAATGAAGAACGAAAGTCCCAGGCTGGTCAGCAGAATGACCACCAGCGACAGCCAGGACAGGGTGCGGGCATAACTCAGCGGCAGCGCGCTTTCAGCAGGCGCGGCCTGTTTCCGGCATTCACAGGTTTCCGGCGAGACATGGTTTGATTCGCTCATGCGCGCCCGTCCTTACAGCGTGTTGCGCCGGGGACTTCCGCGTGACGCCGGGCAAAGTCCGGCTGCGGAAATCTCGTGGGCGTTGTTACGCTTTGCTTTATGCCGCCGGAACATTTCACCGCAATGGATATTTTCATGGACGCGGTTCTAAAAGCTCTCTTTGCGCTGCGCTGCGGCCAGATAGGCGGCCAGATCCGCCTCTTCCTGCGGATAGCCCCCCGCGCCCAGACGGGCGTTGGCCAGGCGCTTGCCCAGTTCCACGGCTGGTTGGTCCAGAGGATTGATGCCCATGAGCCAGCCGGTGAACAGGGTGGCCGCCTCCAACAGCATCATCAGCGCCCCGGCGGCACGCGGCCCGGTGTCGCTCATTTCGATATGCACCAGGGGCACGCCGCTCTTGCACAGGGCCATGCGCGTGCCCAGAGCCTCGGCCTCCAGCAGGCTGCCGAAGGGCTTGGCGCGCAGCCAGGCCCACTGCTCGGGCACGTCCATGCCGAAATTGCGGCCCTGGGCCTGGTTGCGGCTGGTCAGGAAAATGCAGCCCTTGTCGCGCGGGCCATCCAGGAACATCTGATTGATCGAGTGCTGGTCCGTCACGCCGGTGGCGGGCACGGGCATAACGCCCTTGCCGTCCTTGCCCAGGCTTTCGGCCCAGAGCTGGCCGAACCAGGGACCGTAGGCGGCCCACTGCGGGATGTAGCAAAAGAAAATCAACTGGCTGTAGCCGTGGTCTTCCAGAGCCTTGGCCCAGCAGGCCAGGGCAAAGGAAGGGTGCCGCGCGATGCTTTCGGGCTGCTCCACCAAAGGACAGGCAACTTCGGCCGCCCCGTCCAGCAGGGCTTGCCAGTCGATGCCCAGAAAAGCGGCGGGCAACAGGCCCACGGCGGACAGGGCGGAATAGCGCCCGCCCAGATAATCCGGAACTTCCAGAGCCGTGAGGCCGTAACGCACGGCTTCCTCACGCAGGTAGCCCTTGCGCTCGTCGGTAACCACGATCATCTGCTCCTGCCAGCATTCCCCAAGGGCGGCCTTGAGCCAGTCGCGCACCAGAAAATACTGGGCCAGGGTCTCAATGGTGCCCCCGGATTTGCTGATGCAGACCACCACGGTTTCCGACGGACTGAGTTTAGCGAGCAGGGCTTCGAACTGTTCCGCGCAGACATTATCCGCGATCCAAAGCCAGGGGCCCTTGTGACCGGGGCCGTCCTGGCCCGGCGCGAAAGCCCGCTGCATGGCGCGCGCGCCCAGCGCCGAACCGCCGATGCCCAGCACCAGCATATGCTTGTAGGCCTTGAGGCGCGGGATCAGCGGCGCCATTTCCACTTCCAGCTTGGCGCGGTAGGGCATGGTCAGAAAAGGCAGCTCACCCGCTGCCGTTTCACGGGCCAAACGTTGCGCAAGCTCCGCGCTCCGGCCCTCGCAGCCCGCCGCATCGCTTTCGGACAGACGGGCCGTATACGCTCTGGACCACTCAAGACTATGAGGCATGACGCACCTCCCGCGTTTTGAATTTGGGCTGGATATCCTGCAACAGAAGCATGTCCGCCTGCTGTTAAAAAAGCCGCAAAGCCTTCGGCGCGAAAAAACGGCGGCGCACGGCCTTATAGGTTTGCGGCCGCACACCGAAACGGCAGTGCCAGAGCGGGCAGCTTCCGCGCGCCGGGCAGGCCCGCACCTCGCGCCGATTGCCCGCGCAGTTCATGCACTGCCGCCGCACGGCGCGCAAGGCAGCCCGCGCAACATCGCCCGCCTCGACAGCCTCCGGCGCCACAGGCGATTCGCCGGGCAGGGCCGCCATGCGCCAGGCCCACAAAGGGCACTGGTCATCAGGACAGGAACGCACCGATCTGGACGATGCCCCCTGGCATTCCAGGCAGAACTGCCGAATGGCCGCTATGGCGCCGCTTCTGGCCATGCTTACTCAGCCGCCGCCCCGCAGCATTTCTTGTACTTTTTGCCGCTGCCGCAGGGACAGGGGTCATTGCGGCCCACCTTTGGATCGGGCCGCCGGTAGGCTGTGGGACGCAGGGCCACGCCGTCCACATAATAAATTTTATCGTCCTTGCGCCGGAAAAAACTTTTCTCGCCCAATTGCCGGGGAATGCCGTCCAGCTCATAAAAGGCGCGGAACTCCACGATATCGTAAAGCTCGCCGTTTTCGCCCACAGGCGCGTCATCCTCGCACCGGCCCATTTCCAGACGCAGCCAGCGCACGTCCTTGCCCTGCTCCGCCAGTTTTTCCGCGGAGAGTCCTTCCCGGAAATCAGGATGCGTGCTCTCCACCAGCCAGTCATAACGCCCCAGGGCATAGGCCGAATAGCGGGAACGCATCAGGGCTTCGGCGCTGGACGGCCAGGCTGCGCCGTCAAGACAGGGGCCGCAGCATTCCGCGAGAGACAGTCCGCTGCCGCAGGGACAGAGTTGGGACATGAAAAAAGCCGCCTTTCTTTATCCACAGCCCGGAATGGGCCGCACCGATCTCTTACAGCATAGCCTATGGCCTGACGGGCGGCAAGAGCGGGCCGGGGGGATGGCCTCAGGCGCGCGCGTCCTTTTCAGGCACCGGGGCGGAGGGAGGAACGGGATCAGCGGCGGGCCGCAGGCAGACCAGGCCGCCGAGGAGCACGGGTGCCTCCTCCAGCAGGACCAGTTCCAGAACGCCCTTGTGCAGTTTTTCCGCACGGGCTTCGCCCAGGGGCCGCCCGTCAGCGTCCAGAACCATACGCAGGTCGCCTGGGCGGGGCGCTTTTGGCCCTGAGGCCAGGCACCAGATACGGCAGGGGGGGCTGTTCCGGCTGACGCGAAAAATCTCGCTGCAGCCCAGTTCCGTCAAAAGGCGCAGATAGCGGCGGCCCAGCAGATAGGTGCCCACGCCGCAGACAATCCCGAGGGCGCCGGACCAGGCAGCCAGAATAAAAGGATTCCAATCGGCGATCCGGCGGATGTAGGAAGGCGAACCCGCCCGCTGGGCAGCTTCGTCGGCCCAGACCACCAGAACAAAAGGTTGCTCGGCCTGGCCCGCGGCCCCTTTGAAGGACACGCGCAGCTCATAACTGCCCGGCTCGGCCTGGGGTTCGGCATGTACCCCGCCGCGCCACATGCCGTTGCCGAACCAGTAACCGGTGAAAAAGCCTTCCAGATTGAAATGCAGGGGGGCGTTTTCGGGCTTGAAACGTATCAGCACATCACTGTCGAGCGGATTTTTGAGCGCTGACGGACCGGAAAGCGAGATGGCCTCGCCGGGCAGGAGGTCCACCTGATTGGAACCGGTGCGCATTTCCGCCAGCAGGCCGTCCATAAGCCCCAGCAGGGCCACGGCCAGCAGAAAGGCGCTGATCTTGCCCACAAGACGCTGGCGGCGGCGGGCCTGGCGGCAAGCCTGCCAGAGAGGTGTGTTGAGCTGTGAAAGCATATCTCTCCTTATAAGGGCAAGCGGCGGCGGGGACAAGCAAAAAGCGCGCGGAAGCCGCGCGCTTTCAGACTGATGGCAAACTCCGCTTCGCGTGGTTTGCGCCACCAACGGCGGCTTCGCCGCCGGGTGGAAAGACACGAAAATCAGTCGCTTAACGGCGCGGCAAAGCCGCGACCTGCTCCTGATTTTCGGGGCTGCCGACTTTGTCGGCAGCCTCAACGCGCGTGGAAGCCGCGCGCTTTCAATCCATCCCGGACTGCCGTGTCGTTCAGCGGGCCAGCAGGCATGTGCCCCCAGCCTCCTCCAGCACACGCCAGCGCACCAGTTGGCGGCCTTTGCGGGGAAGTTCGATCAGGCTCTCATGCTCCGCCGGAAAACGCCGCCGGATCAGGCGCGTCAGATAAAAGGCCCCGGTCCAGACCGGCACGGTAATGCCGAAAAACCAGCAGCAGAACACCGCTTCCGACGGCCACGACGACCACTGGGAGGCCCGGTACATGGACAGGAACACCGCCCCCAGCATGAGCAGGTTGGCCATAACGCGAATCAGCCCGACATACAGGGATTGTTTGTAGCTGTTCATGGCAGTTCTCCGGCCCGCGCCGCCCCGTGGAGCGGGGCTTGCGCCCCGCTCCCGGTTCTACGGCGGATTTACTTCTTGAAGATGTTGGTCTTGCTCACGTTCATGATGCGGATGGCCTGGCCCTTGTCGGCATTGCGGTAGGCAATGCGCATTTCGTCGCCTGCCGTCCAGACATAGGGGGGCAGATCCAACGCGGGCGCGGGCACCTTGAAGGTGATCAGAGCCTGCAGGCGCTTGGAGTACACGGTGACGGTCTGCTTTTCCTTGTCCACGACGGGGAAGGTCTTGCCCGCCACCTTGGGATGCTGGGCGCCGATGTTCTTTTCCACGTCCGTGAATTGCACGGGCAGTTCCTTGATGCTCTTGGAATCCGGGTCATACAGCAGCAGAGCGGACTTCTCCAGTTCGATCATCAGGCGGCCGCCCACAGTGGGGGCCGGGCCCATGTCGCGGGCTTCGGCGGGCAGCTTGAAGGTATGCACATCGCCGCTGTAATGGGGCGCGGACTGATCGTGAGTCACGTCCACCACGATGGTCAGGGTTTTCGCGGCCGGGTCGAAGGCCACACAACGGCCCTGTTCCACGCCGCCGTCAAAGTCGCAGGCCGCGAGAGCAAAGGAGAGGGCCAGGACCAGCGTAAGCAGCAAACTACGTATTTTCATGGCTTGTCTCCTTCTAGTTGCCGGCGGCTTGTTGCTTCTTGGCCGCCAGTTCCGCCTTGGCGCCCTGGACCATCCGGATGGTGATGTAAATGGAGATGGCGCTCACGAAGCCCAGTACTTCCACAGTAGCCAAGGGTCCGAGGATCCAGCCGTACACGGGGAACTGAGCCTGGAGCAGCTTGAGCACGACGGACATCAGGCAGCCGAGCACGGCCAGACCGAACACGATGCGGATGCCGTAGCCCTTGACGTACTTGGTGGCGACAGTGCCGATCTGGGCGCCGATGGCCGCGCCGCAGAGCATGATGATGGCGGCCAGCAGTTCGACGCGGCCCTTATACGCATAGGACGCCGTGCCGTACAGGCCGGAGATGGCCACTTCGAAAAGGTCCGTGCCCACGGCCAGATGGGTCGGGCAGCCGATCAGATACACCAGAGCGGGCATGCGGATCAGACCGCCGCCGATGCCCAGGATACCGGCCAGCCAGCCGGTGAACAGGCTGACGATGATAGGCAGCCACGCCGAGCAGGTGATGTTGGCATGCTTGAAGTGCACGACAGGAGGAACCTTGAAGGCCTGGAGCTTGGTGGCCCAGTCCAGACCCACGGCGGTCTTGTCCAGTTCCTGCTTGTGAGCCTTGGCTTCGCGCTCCTTCCTGCGGCGCAGGGCCACGTCATGGAAGACCAGCCAGGCCAGCAGAACAAGCAGCACCACGTACAGCCAGCGGACGACCTTGTCCACCGAGCCGATACGTTCAAGCCACATGACCATCTGGGCACCGATTTCAACGCCCACGACGGTACCGACCAGCATGGTCAGGCCCAGCGCGTAGTCCACGTTGCCGAACTTGCCGTGCCGCATGGTGGAAATCAGAGATTTACCGGCCATCTGCGCCACGTCGGTGCCGATGGCGAAGGCCATGGGGAAGCCGAGAATATTCAGACCGGGGGTCACCATCCAGGCGCCGCCCAGACCGAAGAAGCCGCCGATGACGCCGACGCCCAAACCAAGAATGACCAGACCGGGCCAGAAAATACTCACGCCGGAAATGGGCATCAAAATATACAGCCAATCCATATCTGCCTCCTTTCCGGGCTACTTTTCAGCCAGTTCGCGGTGTTTGAGGTCGATGCCGATGCGCGACATGACGACGTCGGCGAGAAGGCCGAGGATACAACCGAGAATCGGAATGATGATCATGGTCAGAATAGCGAAGAAGAAGTGGCTTTCATTATACATCTCCGCCCACCAGTACAGAAGGCCGTCCAGTTTGCGGGTGTCGGCCACGATGACCACGTCGGCCTTTTTCTTGGCCGCCAGAGCCAATGATGGCATAAGTACGGGCAGCATCAGCGCGCAGCCCATAATCCAGGTCCAAAGCCTGCGCATTTTCTTCATGACATCCTCCACATTGTTTGGTTCCCATCAGGCGGCACGGCCGCCGCATCAAACTACCTGTCAGCGCAATTGTGAAAATATTAGCAATGCCCGTGCCATTGCGTGATTTATGGTGATTTTTTTCGCGCTATACGGGCAAAATCCGTTGAGGCCCTTGTCAAAAGAGCTGTTTTTTTCTATGCTCCGTCCAGGGATTGCGCTTTTTTGCGCAAATAGGGAGGAGTATGCGCGTTTTTGGCTCCGTCACCGGTGGAAGCTCCGTGGAAACCGCCCTTTTTTTTGCGAATCGCAGCCTCGCCGGCCGCATGCTGATGCTGGGGCTGCCCTTGCTGGCCCTGGTCCTGGCGCTTATCTTTTTCGCCACCGGGCGCAGCATCGAAAACATCGTCAATCGTGCAATAACGCGCAACGCGCGACTTCAGGCCCAGGCAATGAGCCTTGCGCTGGAGCAGACCCTGGTGGAAACGCGCAACCAGTTGCTGATCCTGGCCGCCGGCTCCATGGACCGGCAGGAGATGGTGCGCCGCCTCAAATTCCGCTCCCGGGCCGACGGCCTGCGCTATCGCGAAGTGGCCTTCATGGGCCTGACGCCGGAAAACCGCTATCTTCTCCTCAATTACGGCGGCGAAATCATTGCCGTGCCCCCTCACGTGGCTCTGGACGCCCCGGCGGGCCCCTTCCACAACATCAGTCCCGGCCAGAAACCCGGCAACGTCAACGTGGGCCAGCCGCTGGAAGTAACCTATTCCATGGTGCCCATCGACAAGTCTCTGCAAAGCCTGGCGTTTTATGTGCTGCGTTTTTCCACGCCCATTTACGACGCGGCGGGCAATTTTCAGGGCATTCTGATTCTTTCGCTGGATCTCAAGGCCCTGCGCGACACCATGTCGCTGTTTTCCTCGCCCGACGCGCCCATCAACGGCGGCGAGGAAACCCGCGTGCGCAGCCTCTTTTTCGACCGGGACGGCTGGATGCTCTTCCAGTCCGAAAGCCTGGACGCGGATTCCGGCGAAAGCCTCTTGAGCTCCGACGCGGTACGGGCCGGTTTTCGCGGAGATTTCGGCCGCCCCGGCTTCAGCCCGGCCTTCCGGCCCGGCCCCGAGCATATCAACTACTGGACCATGGTAGCCGAGGTGCAGGCCGGCCGGTCCGGCCAGCTTTCCCTCTCGGGCACCGGACCGGTCTGGAATACCGGCCAGAATCGAGTGGAGGGCGTAAGCTACGCGCCGGTGACCTTCATGTCCGGACCGGAAGGGCCGCGTGTGGTGGTCGGCGGCCTCGGCATGCTGGACAGCAGCTTTACCTCCACGCGCACGGGCATGCAGTTATTGAGCATTTATTCCCTGTGTTTTCTGGGCGGCACGCTGCTGTTGGGCCTGAGCCTCTGGTGGCTGGCCCACAGCACCGGCAAGAGCCTGAACAGGCTTTCCGGTGAACTGCGCAGCCGCAACGAGCACGACAGCGCCGACGCGCTCAATCTTCCCCCCATGCCGCTGGAACTGGAAAGAATCAAACGGAATGTGAACATTCTGCTCGCCAGGCTGCGCCGGGCCAAGGCCGACCAGATCTCCCAGGCGGCGGAACAGAATGCCCAACAGCAGCGGGAACCGGTGGAGGACCTACCCGATCCGGCGGATTTGCCGGTCCGCGGCCTGGTGGGCACCTCCCTGCCCATGCAGACCCTCTACGGCCAGATCCAGAAGGCCTCCCAAGTTCTGGCCGACGTGCTGATCGTGGGCGAGACGGGCACCGGCAAGGAACTGGTTTCCGAATCCATCCACCGCTTGAGCGACCGCGCCGACGGGCCTTTCATCACCATCAACTGCGGCGCGCTGGACGAGGCCCTGCTCATGGACACCCTGTTCGGGCACGTCAAGGGCGCGTTTACCGAAGCCAAGCAGGCGCGCAAGGGGGCTTTTCTGGCCGCCGAGGGCGGCACCCTGATGCTGGACGAGGTGGGCAACGCCGCGCCCAAAGTGCAGCAGGCCCTGCTCCGCGCCCTCTCCACCCGGCGCATCCGCCCCCTGGGCGCGGACCACGACGTGCCCTTCGACACCCGGATCATCGCCGCCACCAACGCCGAACTGCGCGGGGACGGGCAGGACGGCTCCTTCCGCGACGACCTTTACTACCGCCTGGCCGTCATCACCATCCAGACCCCGCCTCTGCGCCGGCGCAAGGAGGACATCCCGGCCCTGATGGTCCACTTCATGGCTGAAGCCGTCGCCACCCGCGAACAGGGCATGCCCCGGACCATTCCCAAAATCAGCCGGGGCGCGCTGGAAAAGATCATGCGCCATCACTGGCCCGGCAATGTGCGCGAACTGAAAAACACCCTGACCCGGGCCTTGACCTTTTGCGACGAGGACCTGATTCTGGCGGAAAACATCCAGCTTGATCCCGGCGTCCAGTACGAGGCCCGGCATGGAGCCGATCCGGCCGCCTCCGCCGGGGAACAGCCCGGCGACACCGCGCCGGAGAGAACACAGGACGGAGAACGGGACAAAACCCGGGACGCGACAGCCCGCCCCGCTCCGAATCAGGACAAGGTCACGGCCGGGCCGCCTGTCGCGCCGGACCCGGAACAGCTCAACCACCGCCAGCGGGAACTGCTGCCGCGCCTGGCGGCTCTGGGCAGCGTGAGCCGCCAGGAATACCAGAACCTGGCCGGGGAAGGCATTTCCATGCGCACGGCGCAGTATGATTTGCAACAGATGGTGCGGCTCGGCCTGATGCGCAAGGAAGGGCGCGGCCCGGCCCAGCGTTATGTGATCGTGCAGCCCGGCGGATACGTTCCGGCTGACAAAGGACGCTCCTGATGAACGCCGTACAGAGCCTGAAAAAACTCCTGGGTCTCAAGCCGCGCATCAGCCGCGAGCAGGCCATGGCCGCCTTTACCCGCCGTTACGCCTCCTTCAAGGAATTGCTGCAGGCCAATGCCGATCTGGCGGGCATCATGGCCTCCCTGAACGCGGCCCAGCGCGGCGAGCGCAGCCTGGAAACCAGCCAGGTGCGCAAGGAGGCCCGGCGGGCCATAGTTCAGAGCGAGCGCATGGCGACCTGCCTCAACGACATTTCCAATCAGCGCCACCAGGATCTCAATACGGCCGTGGAGGCCCTGGGCGCCCGCATTGAGCACGAGCTGGAACAGCATACGCGCGGCGACGTGACCTCCCTGACCCTGCCGCTCAGCGAGGTGGACGCCAGCATGGCCTACAGCGTGGGCGGCAAAAACGCCAACCTGGGCGAATTGCGCAACATGCTGGACATGCCCGTGCCGCGCGGCTTCGCCATCACCATCCAGGCGGGCATTTTGCTGCTGCTGCAAAGCAGCGGGCTGTTCAAAAACATTCATCTCACGCTCCGCGCCGTGGACCCGGATGACCCGGCCAGCATCCGCGAAGCCTCGGCCAGGGTGGAACAGCTCATTGTGGACGCGCCCGTTCCCGACGAGGTGGGCGGAGCCCTGCTCCGCGCCTGGGATGAATCTTTCGGCGAGGGCGACGCGGTGGCGGCCCTGCGTTCCAGCGCCATTGCCGAGGACGGCGTGCAGTCCTTCGCCGGGCAGTACCGCAGCATCCTGGGCGTCACCCGCCAAACCCTGTTGCCTTCCTTCAAAAAAGTGGTGGCAAGCCTCTTTTCGCCGCGCGCCATGACCTACCGGGCCAGCCACGGCTATACATTGGAAGCCTCGGGCATGGGCTTGTGCTGCCTGGAAATGGTCCGGGCCAAGGCCGCCGGTGTGGCCTTTTCCCGCCATCCCGTGGATCTGCGCTCCAACTGCGTGCTGATCAACGGCCTCTGGGGCCTGGGCGAGATGGTAGTGGACGGTTCGGGCACGCCCGACCAGTGGCTGGTTTCGCGGGCTACCCGCAAGATCACGCGTGAAACCATCGCCCACAAGGAGGCGCGGCTGGTTCTGGTGCGCCGGGGCGAGACCGTGGAAAGCGAGGTGGTGGACGTGCCCGAGGCACTGCGCGACGTGCCCTGTCTCAGCCGCGAGCAGGTGGAGCGGCTGGCAGCCATGGCCCTGGAACTGGAGCGCCACTACCAGTATCCCCAGGATCTGGAATGGGCCGTGGACGAGGACGACCAGATCATTCTGCTCCAGACCCGGCCCATGGGCCTGGACAGCACGGCGGCGGAAAGCGCGGCCCCGGCCCTGAAGCACATGCGGCCGCTGCTCTCCGGCGCGGACGTGGCGGCCAAGGGCGTGGGCTGCGGCCCGGTGGTGCCGGTACAGCCGGACGAGGATCTGACCCATTTTCCCGAAGGCGCGGTCATGCTTATGCAGCACTCCTCGCCCAACGCCATGACCGCCATGCAGCGGGCCGCGGCCATCATTGCCGAAACCGGCAGCCTCACCGGGCACATGGCCTCCATCTGCCGCGAGTTCGGGGTGCCCACATTGATGAATCTGGCCGGAGCCACCAATCAGCTCACGCCGGGGCAGGTGGTGACCGTGGACGCTCTTTCGGGCCGGGTTTTCGACGGCGAAGTTCCGGAATTGCTGGCCCTGCGCCTGAGTCGCCGCCAGCCCAGGGCCGATACGCCCGCCCTGGTGCTGTTGCGGCGGGTGGCTCCCTACATTCTGCCCCTGCATCTGGTGGACCCGCAGTCGGCATTGTTCAGCCCGGCCAACTGCACCTCCCTGCACGACGTCATGCGCTACGCGCACGAACTGAGCTATTCGGAAATGTTTCTGCTGTCCGACTGCCTGTCCGAAAACTGCACGGGCGGCGCGGCCAGCCGTCTGGTATGTTCCGTGCCGCTGGATCTCTACATCATCGACCTGGGCGGCGGCCTGAAAAATCCCGAAGCAGCCACGGCCACCCCCGAGGAGGTCACCAGCGTGCCCTTCCGGCACGTTCTGGGCGGCATGCTCAATCCGGCCGTGCAGGCCAAGGGTCCCCGCCCGGTGAACATGAGCGGCTTTCTCTCGGTCATGGGCCAAGCCATGATCGGCGGCAACCAGCACGGCGGCGAGCGTTTCGGCGACCGCAGCTACGCCATTGTTTCCGACCGCTACCTCAACTTTTCCTCGCGCGTGGGCTATCACTACGCCATTCTGGACACATGGTGCGGCGACACCCTGAGCAAAAACTACATCCGCTTTGAATTCGCGGGCGGCGCGGCGGGCAATGAGCAGCGCGCCCGGCGGGTGCGCTGCATCGGGCTGATCCTCACGGAACTCGGCTTTACCGTCGTGGTCACGGGTGATAGGATACGCGCGCGCTACCAGAAATATCCCAAACTTGAACTGTGCTCGCGCCTGGATCAGTTGGGACGTCTTCTGATCATGACTCGCCAGATGGACATGCTCATGGTCAATGACGAAGCTGTCCAGGCATATGCCGCCAAGTTTCTCAACGGCGAGTATCATTAGCGTATTTCAACTTTGAAATGCTCTAACGCCGAACACGGTGAGGCGCGCCGCGAAGAACGACCCGACGGGCGACCCGTAGGGCCGTGCCTGTAGCCCAAAGGCATACAGGCATCGAGAGCAACGCGGCGTGGATTCCGGCGAAGCAACCAAAGGCAGCCCGAAGGGCTGTCCCCGTTTGGCGACAACGGGGCCATACGGGGATCGACAGCAGCGATAACCGCGCTTTTTGACGGAATGAACCCTTTGAAACGCAAAGCGTTTCAAAGGTAATCCGCTCTGAGAGCGGATTTTGCCGGAGCAGATTCCTTTGAAAATTGACATTCTCAAAGGTTGTGCGGCAGTTGCCTGCGCGCGACGTTCCATGGGTGCGCGGGCTTCCGCGACGGCGCGCGTCCGTTGTGGGCAACGCCCAAGATAAACGAGGCCCTCATGCCCCCCTTCAGTGGACCGCAAGAACAGCCCAAGCGTTGGGACAAACCTTCCGAACCGCCGCAAAAACTCTTAAGCCGCGACTTTATCCTGCTCTTCTGCATGGCTATGTGCAGCAACAGCTACATCGCCGTGTTCTACTGCTTCGAGCAATGGCTGGAAGGTCTCAGCATCACCCCCAACTGGCGCGGCGTGCTGCTTTCCTCCCTCTTCGCCATGGTCCTGCTCTGCCGTCCCCTGGCAAGCGTGCTGCTGCTCAAGCGCGGCAAGCTGCTGCCCATGCTGCTGTCCATCATCGTTTCCAGCTGCGTCCTGCTGGCCTATCCCTACGTTCAGGGAGAGCATGTCATCGGCGTCATCTGGCTGCTGCGCACCATCCAGGGCATTGCCCTGGCCGTATATTCCAGCTGCACGGTGGCCGTGCTGGTCAGCTGCATCCCCACGGGCCAGAGCGCCAGGGGCTTTGCCCTGTTCTCCCTGACCATGCTGCTGCCCTATTCGATCATTCCGGCCCTGTCCGAGCGTATCCTGCCCATTCTGGGCGGCGAACCGCATCTCTTCGCCTTCACCGCCGTGCTGGGCCTGCCCGCCCTGGCCATGCTGATTCCCCTGGCCCCGCGCCTGCGGACGCCGGAAATGCCCGCCCAGGGCGCGGGCAGCCTTTCAGGCCGGGCTCTCTGGCAGGCCGTGAGCCATTCAGGCCTGTTTTTCATCTACATGGCCTGTCTGACCTTCAGCATCATGACCGTGCTGGCCATCTTCTTCATGAAGGGACTCTGCTCGGTCACCGGCGCGCAACCGGCCTGTTTTTTCTCCATTTACACGGTGACCATCATTCTGGTCCGGCTGTTCGGCAGCCACCGCCTGGATACCTTGCCCCGCTACCGCGTGACCACGCTCTGCTGCGCGGTGCTGGCCTGCTGCATGCTGGGCCTGGCCTGGGGGCCGCTTTGGGCCTTCATTCCCCTCACCTGCGTCTACGGCTTGGGCCTGGGCCTGCTCTACCCCCTGCTGGCCGCCGCCGTGTACGACCGCTCCACACCCACCACCCGCTCCATCAATTCCAATGTAATGATGGCGACCTTTGACGCCAGCGGCATGCTGGGCCCGTTGCTGGGCGGCATGGTCATCCACGCGGGCTACGGGTATCGCGGCGTGTTCACCGCCACCGCCGTCACCATCTTGCTCTGCGGCTGCTGCATGCTGATAGACAGAATGCGCATGATCTGGCGGGACAACGCAAATCAGCGTCCCCCCCTCTAGAACAGCTCGCCAAGCGAGGTATTCCCATGGTATATTAGAAAAAAACGGTCCGCTTTGCAGGCTCGCGCTCCTGGAGCGGATTGCCATTGAAATGCCTCGCTTTTCAATGGATTCAGCCGTGCAATCAGATCAGCCACAGCGTAAGACGAAAAGGCGTTCATCCCTCCGCCGGAGCATGAAACCGGCGGTTCCTGTTTTACATGGACGCATTGCCCTGTACCGCACTTTTATTGTGGAGTTGCCCATGACCCCGGAAATGCAACGTTGTGTCCGTAAATTTTATCTCAATGAAGCCCTGGATGCCGAGGTTTATACGATTCTGGCGGCAAGAACCAAATCAGAGCACAATCGCAAGATTCTGGAAACCATTGCGCATGACGAAAGAAACCACAAAGCCCTGTGGGCTTCCTTTCTGGACAGCCGCCCCAAGCTCAGTGCGTTCCGGATCTGGTTTTTTACGCTTCTGGCAAAAATTTTCGGCCTGACCTTTGTCCTCAACCTGATGGAATCAGGCGAGACCGAGGCCGTTGAAGGATACAAGGCGATTTCCGAGCAATTCCCCATTGCCCGGAAAATACTTGAGGACGAAAGCCGACATGAAGAGGAACTGGCCGCCATGATTGAAGAGGACGGCCTCAGTTATATCAGTTCCATGGTTCTGGGGCTCAATGACGCCCTGGTGGAACTGACAGGCGCTCTGGCCGGTTTCACTCTGGCGCTGAACGACAACAAAATGATCGGCCTGGCCGGTTTTATCACCGGCGTCGCCGCCACCTTGTCCATGGCGGCCTCTGAATATCTTTCCAAGAAAACGGATTCCGGCGAGAAACATCCGCTGAAAGCGGCCGTGTATACCGGCCTGGCCTACCTGTTTACCGTGGCCCTGCTGCTCGCCCCGTATATCATCTTTTCCGCGCCGCTTGTGTCCCTGGCCTTCTGCCTGCTGATCGCCGCCCTGATTATTCTGGGCTTCACCTATTTTGTTTCCGTGGTGCGCAAGTCCTCTTTTCTGCACGGATTCCGGGAAATGCTGACCATCAGCTTCAGCGTGGCCCTTATTTCCTTCCTCATCGGCTGGGGGGCCCGCGCCTGGTTGCAGATTGAGATCTGATGCCGCCCGCTTTCGCGCGATTCCCGCAAGGCAATGGCGCGGGTCCGGCGCCGCGCCCTGCAAATCCGGCGGACGCGCCTGTTAGACCATTTTGCGCTTGAAATTATCGCTTAACGGCGAAGTAAATTCGCCTTGCGATAAT
>OMGS01000284.1_pt1 | contig 36384 bp, 26 predicted proteins | sample 1646081 | NCBI WGS metagenome assembly OMGS01 (sample SAMN05578591, study PRJEB25193) | human gut metagenome | biome: Human Microbiome; feature: human-associated habitat; material: feces | host: Homo sapiens | place: USA:Birmingham | reverse complement strand
TAAGGCCCTCCGGATGCTCTCACCTCGTGAGTTTATCCGTTCATTGCAAAACTTGGAGTGTCCGGTTTAGCAGGGGCAACTCCAGGACTCATCATGCAAGATTTTGACAGACTTTGGTATGAGGATTCTTCTTTCCGTCAGCTGAGGGATTCCTACAAGGTGTTTGTGAAGAATGGGCAGTCACCATTTAAGGTAGAAGTAGCCCAATATATTGATAACCATTCCGTCCCTGTGGAAACCATGCGAGGCGAGCTGGCAAAATTGAAAGAACTTTCCCGCCGTAGCTTGGCTGGCATTATTACCACCAATTATGACTGCCTTCTTGAGATGGAAATGGAGGATTATAAAACCTTCGTTGGGCAAGAAGAACTTATCTTCTCCGCGCTCCAGGGCTGGGCGGAGATATACAAGATACATGGTTCTGTTACCAATCCGGGTACTATTATCATTACAGATAAAGATTACAGGGGATTTAAGGAATACAGTCCTTATCTTGCGGCAAAACTTATGACTATATTTATTGAGTTTCCAATTATATTTATTGGATATTCAATAAATGACCCTAATATCCGTATAATATTGGAAGAGCTTGGTAGATGTCTTTCGAAGGAAAATCTTCAAAGGCTTCAGCGCCGCTTTATCTATGTGGAGCATAAGAAGGATAAACATGATATAGAATTTTTTGAACATTCCATAGTGATTCGTGACGACTATATCCATATGACTGGCATTAGAACAGACAATTTTATGGCAATTTATGAAGCACTTGCTGAAAAACGGGCTTCTCTTCCTGCCAAGCTTATTCGTATGTTCAAACAGGAATTTTATACTTTTGCGCTGACTAGCGAACCTACGGCCAGAATACGGGTAGCTAATATTGATGACGCACGAGTAAGAGATGAAGATCTCATGATTGCGATTGGGAAAGCGTCGGAGTTTGGTTTGAGGGGATTGTCCGGCATGACGATGAAAGAATGGTATCAACATGTTGTTCTACATGATCTTGAATTCTCTGCTGACGACATCCTAACGTATGCTTTTCCTGTCTTACATAGAAAAAACATGGCCCTGCCGTTGAACATGCTGCTGAACGAGGCAAACAGGTCATACCCTGAATGCGAAGCAAACAGATGTGCTAGTTTTGATTCTATACTAAACTCAAATTATAGAAAAGGAAGGAATAGAACTATAGAGGTGAGAAGCATAAATGGAATCATTAAATGTTTTAATAATGATATGCATAAAATCATATATGAGATTCCGTATCTCAAGGAATCAGAGATTGATGTAGAGGAGTTGGAAGCCTATCTGAGAGGACTCTTTTATCAAAAAGGGCTTTATAATAACCTAGATAACAATAAAAGGTCAGATCTGCACAGAGTGGTACGGATATTTGATTATCTCAAATATGGCAGATAACAAAAAGCCTTGGCCTAGTGGATACTCTCTATCCACAAAGAACCAAGACTTCTTGCACATAAAATACATTAAGTTGGGGCACAACAAATACGCAGTCCCCCTCTCCGATAGTGGACATTTCGTATCCTGTACCCGTGCAAAAAATAGATGAAAATTGAGTTTTGTCAACTCATACGCGCCTGCAGGTCAGGCGCGGTGGTCAAAGTAGACTTGCCGCTCAAGCATCCTTTTCCCGGTATTGAAGCTGTCATTGGTGGTATTTCCGGAGGCCAGAGCCATGATCGGCAGCGCGATCAGGGCAAGGGCAAGGATGATTTTTTTCATGCTCATCCCTAACAAATAGCCGATATTGCCGCAAGACGGGATATTGCGGGCACGAAAAAGCCGCCCGTAGGCGGCTGGGGAGATATGCCCTGCGTTTTTCTGATGAGCGCGGGGATGGGGAAAGTAGGTAGAGGGGGCGCTTTTCGCCCTTGGCGTCGGTGCATTCAACCAGCTCAAAGTTGAGCGCGTTGAATGATTTTGCACAGTTATGAATACTCTGTTCAGGCAGATATGAGGAGCGCTTAAAATTCAGCAGTCCTCCGACGAGTGGAAGGACCGGGAACCGATTCCGGTCAGGTCCGAGAGCGGTGTAGGACAAGAACTTGAAATGCGCATCATCTCCGAGTCCGGCCTGTCCGCCCTTGTCTTCCGTAGCGATGCTAGCAATTTGCTAACATGCTGCTTCTTTCAATGTTTTTTTGTTCACTGAAAGCGCGATCTTGTTTCACTATAAGCGCTTGTTTTCATGCATATTCACCATGAAATATAAAGTAATTTCGGCCCTTTGAAGGCCCGCAAAGCGCTTTTGCGCACTGGCTCCGGCAAAACAAAGCCACCGCGCTTTATCAGAGCGCCGGCGGCTCTCCGGCTCAACCCAAGCCCGCCGAGGCGGGGCGTGTCTCTGAACTCAAGCAGGGTGGCTTTGAATACACACTAGCTGAAGAGGGCGGCACTGACAAGAGTCCCGGTGACGCCTCCGCCATACCCCGTCGGCGTGCGCCGGTCATTGAGGTTCGCGGCGATGAGCTGGGCGTGCCGGAGGGCGCGCCCAGCAGGGAGTACCAGAAAGCCGCCCGCGAATTGTACCGGAAATTACAGAAGACGCCAGCGCAGCGGGAGGATCTGGGAGAAATCATGTTTACCAAGGCAGGGTGGAGCGAAGCGGCGCGCACCGGCGCGGATCCGAGAAAGTGGCGGCTTTTTCCGAAATTGAAAGAAATCATCGAGGGCGCGGCGTACATTGAGCGCCATGAGCTCAGGAAGCAGCGCAAAGATAATATTATCGCCTTTCACTGGCTGGAAACCGATGTTGCATTGAGGGGCGAAAATCTTCGCGTGGGGGTGCAGATTGCGGAAGATGCCGACGGCAACAAATTCTACAACCTGAACCAGGATTTGGAGGGATGGAGTCAAAAATACGAAGCTCCCGGAGCAGATCCGGCTCTATCGGATGCCGGCCCCCAGGAGCTTCGCCAGAACGCGACAGCGCCTGTTGAAAACAGAATAGTTCCTGACGCCGACAGCGTCAACCTGCATATCCTGCCGCAAGAGGGAGGGCAGGGCGGCCCTGTGGTCCGGGGCTCCGTCACCCTCTCGCCCGAGAGCGCGGCCGTCCGCATTTTCAAGGGGGCCAATCTCTCCACCATCCCGCACGAATCCGCGCATATTTTTCTGGACGACCTCATGCGCGTGGCCGCGGACGACGGCTCCATCGCCTTGGGCCATATGCGCCGCTCCCTGGCTGATGCCCTCAAGGGCGAGGCCCCGGCCGTCCGCCGGACCGTGGACGCATTGCTGGCGGATGCCGTAAAATCCCCGGCCTATAAGCGCATTGCCGCCCTGCGCACAGCCGTTGCCGAACTGCGCGCCAATGCGCGGGACGCCCGCGCCGCCTCGCGCGCCCATGCGGCGGCCGTGGAAGACCTCCAGCGCCAGGCCAGGGAAAAGGGCGAGACCTTCCAGCCCGGCCAGACCCCGCCCTGGTTTGGCCACCAGGCCGCGCGCATCCTCTCCCGCGACCATGCTTCCGCCAACGCCCGCGCCGCCAACATCGTCAGCCGTGCCGTGGGCCATCTCCACGCCCTGGACCAGGCCCGGGCCGATCTGCGCGCCCTGCGCCAATGGGCTCAGGTTCCTGTGGAAGGCGAGCTTGCCCAGGGCTCGGAAGAATGGACGAAATTCCATGAAACCGTGGCGCTCGGTTTCGAGCAATATCTCAGGGAGGGCAGGGCCCCCAGCCGCAAGCTGGAAGCGGCCTTCGCCCGCCTGCGTTCCTGGCTGCTGAAAGTGTACGGGCAGGCCCGCGACATTCTGGGCCTGCCCGTCAGCGACGACGTGCGCCGCGTTTTCGACCGCATGCTGGCCACGGACGCACAGATCCGCCGGACGCGCGGGATGCGAAATGTCCTGGCCGCCGAGAGCGACTTCATGGGCAGCGGCCAGCTCCGGCATGACGAGTGGGACGAACTCAACGCCATGCGCGACCAGGCCGAGCGCGAGGTGCAGGCCGCCATGGACCGCGCCACCCTGCGCGAACGCAACAGGCGGTATAAAGAATACTACGCCGAGGCCCTGGCCGGGCTGGATGCGTCGCCCTTCTGGCAGATGGTGGGCGACCTCTCCGCGCGCACGCGCACGCCGGAGGGGCAATCCCTGGGCGGCCTCGACCGCTCCGGTGTCGCCCGCCTCATCGGCGAGGAGCAGACGGCGGAGCTTTCCCGCGCCCGGCACGGCATCATCAACGCCCGGGGCAATGGCTCGCCTGTGGACATGGCCGCCATGGAACAGGGCTACGAAGACGCGGACGCCCTTGTCCATGATCTCTACGACGCACTGGTGGTCCGGGGCGAAAACAAGAAAAAGCTGGCCGTCGCCCTGGCCGAGCAGCGCCTGGCCGAGGACGACAGGGCGGCCGAAGCCGATGCCCTGCTGCACGGCGGCGAGAGCTACGCCGCCTATCTGGACAAGGTGGACGAGGTGGTGCTGCGTATCGCCGCCCGCAAGGGCTACCGCGGTGTGGAAGAACAGGACCGCTTTGTGCGCAACTCCATCACGCCCCGCAGCGTCGTCCGCAATCAGGCTTTCCAGATGTTGCACAACAGTCCCCTGCGCGACATCATGCCCGAACGCTATCAGGCCATGCTCGACAAGGCGTTGCGCGACCGCTCCCGCGCCCTGGTGGACGGCGACGTGATGGCCGCCGTGCGCGCTGTGGACAATGCCCGCGTGGCCAACGAACTGATCTGGTCCTCCCGCGACCAGTTGCGCCGCAGCGACGAACTGCTTGAGCTGGCCGCCAGAACAGCGGCCGCCAAGCCCGGAACTTTCCCCACCATCCACCGCGAGGCCTTGCGCAAACTGCTGGAGCGTTACGGCCTGGCCCATATGCGCGGCCTGCCTGACCAGACGCTGGGCGCTTCCAGCCTGCGCGAGCTGGTGGAGAAAACCCTGCCCGGCGACGACGTGGCGGGCATTCTGCCCAGCTTTGCCGACTGGCTGCCCGACGGCGTGAATCCCGATACCGGCGCAGCCCTGCAGAACGGCCGTCAGTCCTGGCGTGATCTCACCCCCGCCCAGTTGCAGGAGGTGGAAAACCTGCTCCACTATCTGCGCCATGTCGGCTACGACGCCCGCACCGATGCCCGCAACAGCGAGGCCGCCAGGGTGGAGCTGACGGCCAACCAGGCGGCGGCGCGCATGCGGCCCCTGAAGGAAATGCCCAATGCCCCGGCGGACAGCCTGCGCCGCAAGGCTCAGGACGCCGCGCGCGGGCTTTATTCCGCCGTGGACGCCCTGCGCTGGGAGTTCCGCAAGGCCGACGGCTTCAGCAATGTGCCGGGCGAAGGGGAGGCCGGCCCCATGGAAACCATGCTGGACCAGATCCTGGGCGGCGAGCAGCGCGTCCGTGAGCGCGTGGAAGCCGTCAATCAGGCCATGGCTCCACATCTGGTCCACCTGGCCGACAGCGTGCGGCAGTGGGAGAAGCGCTACGGCAAAAATCTCATGCTCAAGGACGCTGTCGGCAGGCCCGTGGAATTGCCGCCCAGCCTGCACCGGGCCTACGGCAAAAAACACTGGACGGCGGACATGGTCCTGGCCCTGGCCCTCAATTGCGGCAACCGGTCCAATATGGCCCGCCTCGCCAGAGGGTACCCGGATCTGAGCTATGAAACCCTGGAGACGCTGCTGGGCGATCAGACGGCCGCACGCATCTTCAATGCCGCCAGAGGACAGGACGCCGCCGGGCCGTGCAGGGCATCTGGGATGCTCTGGCCACCCAGTGGGCCGACACCCAGGCCGTGCACGAGCGCATGTTCGGTTTCAAGCCCCAGGGCGTGGAGCCGCGGCCCCTTGTCCTCACGGACCTGACCGGCAACGCCGTCACCCTGCCCGGCGGCTACTACCCCGTGCGCTATGATCCCAACGTCTCCGACCGCGTGGCGGCCTGGAATGAAAAGGAAGACCTCATGGCCCGCAACGAGGCCATGTTCGCTGTTCCCGCCGCCAGGCGCGGCCATACCCAGGCCCGAACCGAGCGCGCGCCGGGCCTGCCCCTGCGCCTGGATACCGGCATCATCATGGAACACATCAACGACGCCGTGCGCTTCATTGAATTGGGCGAGATCGTGCGCCGGGCGGACCGGGTCACCCAGAATCCCGCCTTCCGTGCGGAGTATGCCCGCGTCTACGGCCGGAGAGATTACGACGCCATCCGTCCCAATCTGCGCGGCCTGGTGCGCCTGGAGCCGCAGCCCAAAAGCGATTGGGTGGCTTCCGTCGCCAACGCCATGAGAAAATATCTTGTGCCCTGGGGCCTGGCCTGGAATCTCAAGGTGGCCGCCCTGCAGATGACCGCTGTTTTTCCGGCCATGGGCGATCTGGGCGCGCGGCCCGTGCTGCGCGCCATGGGGCATATGTCCCGTCACGGCCTCTCGACCATGCGCCGGATCTGGGAGGTCAGTCCTTACATGAAGTCCCGCATGGACAATATCGACCAGGACCTCCGGCGCCATATGGCCAATTTCAATCCGGCCCGGCGCCCCAAATCCGTCCGCATCGGCAAACGGGAGATTGCCTGGGAAGATCTGGTCAGCGCGGGCATGCTGCCCATCGTGGGCGTGGATATGGCCGCCACCGGCGCGGTCTGGCTGGCCGCCTACGCCAAAAAGCTCTCCCAACTGCAAGGGGAGGCCGCAAACTGCGGCATCAGTACCGACAGCGAGTTCCACCGGCAGGCCGTGGACTTTGCCGACTCCATGGTCAAGCAGTCCAATCCGGACTATGACCCCTCGTCCCGCAGCGGCTTTCTGCGCGCCCAGAACGGCTATCGCCTCGTCAACGCCTTCGCCGGCGCCGTCACGCTCTTTGCCGCCCGCCACAAGTACATGTATACCGCCCATGCCAAGGGCAAAATCAGCCTGGGCCGCCTGGCCAGGTTCGAGATGTACGACACCATTCTGCCCGCCGCCGGCATGTTCCTTTTCCTGGCCCTGGTGCGCGGCTACGCCGGTGACGACGACAATGAGGAACTGACCAGGCTCGCCATGTCCTCGCTCTGCGACTTCGGCTCCCAGCGCATCCCCATTTTCGGCAGCAACGTGGGGGACGGCCTCATGTCCCTCATGGGCATGGGCGAAGGCAGCCAGAAACGGGGCGGCGTGCGCACCACGCTGGATACGCCCGTGCAGCTCTGGAGCGTGGCCACCGGCAGGGCGGGCCGCGCCCTGCATGAGGGCGTCACCAGCGACGAGCAGGCCAGGCAACTTGTCTACGCCGCGGCCGACATCGCCAGCTTCCTGGCCAGGGTGCCCGTCTCCAAGCCCGCCCGCAATGCCGAGCGCGGCTGGGACCAGTGGCAGCGCGGCAAGGGCACGCCCCTTTCCGTGCTTATGCCCCGGCCGGGGAGGTAGCACCAAAAAACGGGGAGAAACCCATTGCCTTTGGAAAGCAATTCCGGCGGCAGTCGCATATTGGCCGCGCCGTTGGGTAAAGTGGATATTGGAGTGGCATTGCTGCTGCCGCCAATCAGGACAATCTTGTCCGCTGTGCGGTAATTGCCCGGCCCGGCTTTTTCTTTCTGTGTAATATCGAAAAATATTTACATATTTCTTTATTTAATCTATCTCTTGTGAGGAAATCCGTGCGGCCGCTGCCGGGAATAAAAAATACGGGAGGGAAGGGAAAAGATGAGATGGATGCGGGCATTTGCCAAATGCCGTACCTGTTCCATGTTGAGCGTCCTGATAGGCATTTCAGCTATTCTCATTACAACGTCATTTTTTATTTTGGGGTATACGATATTCAAGGCAAGAGATATTTCTGAAGCAAAGAGTGAGTTAGCTGAGACCAAAAAAGAATACGAATCCGTTATGCGGGAATTAAAAAAACTGCAGAATTTTTCTCCGGAACAATACGAAGCCATCAGCCGCCGCAGCTATGCCGACGCCAGGGAAGCGCTGGGAATATTCCAGAATATTTTTATCGCCGCCGCCATGCTCGCCACCCGGAACGGCACTCCTGAAGACGCCATCGTTGCCTGGAAGCAGGCGCTCTATCTGAATCCTGAAAGCAGGATTTGCAACTACGGTCTGGGCATGGAGTATTTCAAGGCCGGGATCAATGACAGAGCGGAAAAAGGGCATGAAAAGGAATGCCTTGATCAAGCCGTAAAATATCTTTCTGACAAAAGCCTCTATGACGACCCACAGGCTCGCTACCACCTCGCCATTGCGAGTCTGCGCATCATCGACAGAGAAAGAGACAGGCAGGAGAAATATGAAAAAGCGCGCAGTGCCATAGCCGTTCTGGAAAATACGGATCCCGGCAAACAGCCGCTGGGCAATGTGGCCAGAAATCTCGCCTACGCTTACTGTCTTGCGGCCCGTTATGCCCCGGACTCGGCACTCAGCATGAATTATAAAAAATCTTCCGCCAAGTATTTCGCCGAAATAAAAGGATTGAAAGACTTCGAGTACTTTTATGAAAAGCACTATCAAAACTGTGTGAAATAGCGGCTCTGGCGGCGCGGGATTCCCACAAAACAGCCCCGGCGGAGAATTCTCCGTCAGGGCTATGTTTGTGAAGCACGTTAACTGCTCTAAAAACGCTAGGATTTGGGAACGGACTTGTCCAGCAGCTTGCTTCTACAGGAGGAAACTTTGCCGCTATCAAGCATCCAGCGGAAGTAGGCGTAACAATCGCTTTTCGCGCCTTCTTTGCGCAGCGTCTCCGCGTCGTTCATCCATACGAAGAAGACTTCTTTATCAGTGCTGAAAAATTTGAAAAACATGCGGTAACGAGAGGGCAACAGGCGTTTTATCCTGCGCCAGTCCCGGTGCTCGGTCCCAAGGGTATTCCCGAGCAGATATTCCGGGTGGGTGGGATCCTGACGCGCTTTTCCCATCCCTCTCACAGCGCCGACATAAAGCTGTATGTCACAGGGTGATTGCGCAGATTCTGATTTTCCCGGCGCAGCCGTTCGATGTTCCGTTCGAGCTGCTTCAAGCGGCTGTCAAGGTGGCGGGTAATATATGCGGCCCACATATCGGCTAGTCCACGTACTGGGAAAGTTCGTCGGCAAACTTTTTCATTTCAGCCCACCGCTCGTCGCTTATTTTTGATGCCGTGCGCAGGTCATCTCCCGGCAAGGCTGCCTGCAGTCCGGCAACGGCTTTCTCATCGTTCTCGCCGTCGATATTCAAAAGTGTTGCGGCTTGGGACAGCACAGGGCTGAAAATCCCCATTTGGGCGGCGGCATGTATGATGTCCGCCGCCGCATCCATATCGCCGATATCGACCGCGGTGACGATAAGGCTGTCGATGAATGCCCAATCGTTCTGCTGTTTGCAGAGAGCCAGGCTTTCGCGGATTTCCTGGGATGCTTTTTCCGGATATCCGTGATTGGCGAGTAAAACCGCGTAATTGGCATGCACATCAAGGGAATTCGGTGCGATTTGAACGGCTTCCTCAAAGCAGCGCATGGCCGAAGCGGCATCCCCGTCAACGGACGCCAGCAGAGCCTGTAAAATAAGCGCGCATACGGGATCATATCCCATACCGGCGTCGATAGCCCTTGTGATTTCATAGCGGTCAATATCGCCCAAGCGCCTGCCGTCCTTGATCACGGCATTGAGCTTGGCGACATATTCGTTGATCTTAAGCGCGGGAACCGGCATTGCATACCTCTCTGGCCCGGAGGATACTGTGAGGGCAGATGAAGCTCAATGTAAATCTTGTCCGACCGCTCAAGGCGGTTGATCTCACAGCTTTTAAGTCGTCAGCGATAACTGGAATAGGCGTCAAGGCGAATACGGGGTTTAGGGCTAATACCTCATAATTACATTATATAGCATTTTTTCAAAAAATAATATAGATTTTTAAAATTATATGGTTATATATTTTTATCTATAACTGGAGAGGGACATGGCAAGCCAGGCTGAAATAAAGTTACGTGCTTTTACTGTTTCACAGGATGAAAATATTACGCATCAATTATCTCGAATATTGCCTGTATTTAATGAAAAATTAAATGATACTAAGGCTAAAGATCGCATGCTTAAACGCAGCTCAAATAAGGAAGATAAAGAACATGATTTAATTTCATCATATATATTTGATAATAATACTGCTTTTGGTGTTATGCTCAGGGTTGAATTGGATTCGACCTCACCTCAAGTTCCCAATGCTTTATTGGCTTCTCAATCTTTCGCTCTCTCTGACTTGCAGGGGGATAACAAGGAAAGTACGATTTATAAAAATCATTATTATTTTTGTCTTAATGATACACATTTGGTCACAAATTTACCGGGAAACGCAACTATTGTTGGTTTTCAAACTTATATAAATTGGTTATTGGATTCTGCAACTATGCCGTATGAAATTACACCATTGTGTAAATCGACGCCAGATGTTAAACTTTCTGATATAAAAGAGATCGTTTTTGAGGATGATTCAATTTTGTTGTCACCACAAAGAAGTTCAAAAACATCAAATGATGATACGACAGACAGATTGATAAATATTGCTTGGGCAGGAGTAAAAGCTCTTCTAAGTGAAACAATAGATCTATCTGAAGAGGAGCTTAAGCGAGTTGTATCTGCTCGACTTCTTTTAAAAATTAAAAAACCTAGGGGAATGTCAGAAGAGGATTATCAAAAAAAATTTGGCGCAATACTTAAACCTGTTTCTGATATAGAGCATCTTCACTATGTCTCAAAGTCTGGACAACGTTTAAAAGCTGAAACAATAGCTGTAACAAAGAGTTACAATATTGAGACTACTGGAAGAGGGTTTTTGGCTGAAGAACAGTTGCGTCAATCTATGATTTCATTTTTAAATGAACAAAAATCTCGATGAAAAAAAATTTAGGACGCGTAATTATCATAACAGTTATTTCTGTGATGGGCTATGCGCTAAAAATTTTTCCAAATGAACTTGTACTTTCAACATTATTTACTGTTGCAAGTATATTTTTATCTATTGGACTTAGCCTTATAATTACATTTGATTTTTCAAAAATTGGAAATGATAATTTCTATAATATTATAAAAAAAAATATTGATAGAGTTCGTAAGGTATTTTTAATGTATTTTTGTGTTATGACTTTTGCTTATCTTGCTGGGATGTATTTTATCAAATGTGAATTAAGTTGGGCAGTTACTAGTATAAAATTACTAGGAATGGCAATTGTTCCTTCTCAAGCTGTTATTAGTATAACGTTTTCTCTACTGCTTTTGGGTTTATGTTGTTTTATTATGAATTTTATCCACCTTCAAAAATTAAAAAATGATATTGATGCAAGACTTCGTGAGAATAAAAATTGTGGCCATTGATTGGCGAAACAGTCAAACCCTCATAAGCGAGGGGGTGGCTGTTGAGGAAATAGACGAGAAGTCAGTTACGGTTATACTCGTCTTTTCGCCAAGATAAACGGTAGATGCAACCTCCCTGCGCATGCGGAAACGTTTCTCCGCATCACTCTGCCGCAAATAAGCTAGCTAGCATCCGCGCATCACCGGTGACATGCTCATTCCGTAACGCCCCGGTCATATCCACGTCCGTGGCGCGGTGCACCCGGCTCAATCCTCACAGACCTGCCCATGGCAAGCTCAATTCAGCAACCCGCGCACCGTGTCGCCATAAACATCCACCTGCGCGTCCGGCACGGCCTCCCGCACGGCGCCGGGCCTGCTCAGGCTCGCGCTGATCACCACTCCGGCGCAAAGCAGCAGCATGACCAGCGCAAACACCCCCAGCACGGTCTTGTAATACGGCTTCGCGGGCGCTTCGCTCCTGACGCCCCGCGCCATGCGGCGCAGCAGCCGCCACAACAGATGCAGCCCGCCCAGCGCCGCCAGAGGGGCGAACAACAGAAACGCCAAGAGCACGGATATACCGTCAATGGCGCTGAAATTTCTCCCCACCAAGCTGGCTGCGCTTTCAAAAAAATTATTCAGGGTTACATCCATCTTTTCAACAAAATACAGTTTGTCATAGGGGACACGGAGCTGGCTCCATGGCGTTGTCTCGCAGTCAAAGCTCATTCCATATCTCTTGTTGATTCTGGTGCAATCTTGTTTAGACGATTCGCTCACTGTATCCAAGAAGGAAAAATCAAGGTGGGGGCCGGACACCTGGCCTGTAGATCGGCTATAGCTGTTCATAAGCGTAAAAATACAGAACCCGCCCAGATAATAGAGCAGCAGCGCGACGGACAAAAAATTTGCCATGGTCAGGTGAAATTTTGTTTCTTCCATCTTGCCGCCCCAGCTAGCATACACGCATCACCGGTGACATGCTCATTCCGCAGCGCTCGGCCCTATCTCTGTCGGTGCACGGCGCACCCGGCTCAACACTCACAGACCTGCCCATGGCAAGCTCAATTCAGCAACCCGCGCACTGTGTCGCCATAAACATCCACCTGCGCGTCCGGCACGGCCTCCCGCACGACGCCGGGCCTGTTCAGAAGCGCGCTGATCACCACTCCGGCGCAAAGCAGCAGCATGACCAGCGCAAACACCCCCAGCACGGTCTTGTAATACGGCTTCGCGGGCGCTTCGCTCCTGACGCCCCGCGCCATGCGGCGCAGCAGCCGCCACAGCAGGCGCAGCCCGCCCAGCGCCGCCAGAGGGGCCGCGGCGCAGAGCGCCAGAAAAAGGGGAAAGTTTCTGAACGCGTGAAATTCCCGCCCGAACACCTTGGCAATCATTTTAAAAAAAGCTGTCAGGGTTTGGTCAATCTTTTCATCCAGGGGAAGACGGTCATAGGGGATGGCGCGTAGGTCTTCCGCCGGCGTGGTTTCGCAGTCAAAATTCATGGAATACTTTTTATTTATTCTGGCGCACTCAGCCGGGTCGGGCTTCCGTCTGGCCTCAATGGTATACGAAAAGTCCGGGGCCGGGCCATATGCGCTCGTTTCAGTGCCCACATACGGCCTGTGGCTGTTCATAAAGAGAAAAATGAAGAACCCGCCCATTACTGCATCATGCGGCGGCGCTCATCCAGATATAGGGCATGGTTATATGCGCGCCGCACACTGTCGCGTTCCCCCGTGGGCGAGTTGTGCCTCGATAATGTCCGGCCTGTACCCTTGTTCGTTGAGCAGAGTAGAAGCCATGCTCCGGAAACCATGAATTGTCATCTCCCCCTTAGTGTAGCCCATACGCCGCAGCGTATTGAGCAGGCCCATATTCGACATGCAACGGGTCATGGTGAAGGGGGAGGGAAACAGCAGCAGGGATCGCCCCGAATATTCGCGTAGGGATTCAAGCAGTTCTAATACTTGCCGGGCCAGCGGCACAATATGGGGGCGGCGCATCTTCATGCGCCCGGCGGGGATGAGCCACTCAGCCCTGGCAATGTCTATCTCTGCCCACGCGGCCCCGCGCAACTCAACGGAGCGGACGAAAAGGTAGGGGAGGGTTTGCAACGCATGGCGGGTTACAGGGTCGCCCTGATAGCCGTCGATGGCTTGGAGCAGCCGTCCTATGGCTGCCGGGTCGGTTATCGTTGCGTGGTGCCTGTCTTTGGGGATTGGGGGCAAAGCTTCGTGCGGGCCCGCCGCAACGTCGAATTTTGCATATCCGACAATCCGAGCATATCTGCAAATTTTCCCTATAAGTTGGGTCAACCTATGAGACATTTCAACAGCACCCCGGCTCTGTGTGTGCCGGACCGCTTCAAGGATATGAGCAGGCTCCAGGGTTGCAAAGGGGATGCTTCTAATGAACGGGAAGATATGATTTTCCAACCGTGAGAGCAGTTGTTTTTTATAGCCCTCGGTCAATTGTGTTGTCTTTGTCGCAAACCACTCGCGCGCCACGGTTTCAAATGTCCTGGTTTTTTCTTCCGCAATGACAACGGCGGCGGCTTTGACTTCCTTTTTGTGCTCGCTAGGGTCTACGCCGTGGGCCAGCAAGGTTCGCGCCTCATCCCGCCGCTTGCGGGCCTCTTTCAAAGAAATGTCTGGATACACGCCTAGGGCCAACGTTTTTTGCTTGCCGCCGAAGCGATATGCCAAGCGCCAATACTTCCCGCCCTTGGCGTAGACATGGATATAACGCCCGCCGCCGTCCGCCTTTTTCAGTGTGCGGCCCGTGGCCTTCAATCCCCTCAACAGCGTGTCTGACAGTGCCATATCGCCCTTGTTGGTACATTGATGGTTGGTATGCGCGGCTTCCGTTTTATGCCAACACAGGTACCAACGAAAAGGCGGCTGTCAACGTACTTAGGCGGAAGCAGGCGAACCCTTAAAAAGCGAAAATCCGCTCAGCACAAAGGCTTTGCGGACTTTCATGAACTCTTATGAACCTTGTTTGGCGGGGACGCATAGGAGTCGAACCTACCGCAGACCGTAAAGCCTGCCACCGGTTTTGAAGACCGGGCGCCACACCGGTGACGACACGTCCCCCCGCCGTAGGTCTGCGGACCATAAGCGAAAAGCGTCCGCTCCGCAAGGACCGTTGCAAGGGGAGGGATGAAAACGCCGTCCGGGACCGGGCCATTGCCAAGCCTACAGGTAATATTATACTCTATAAAATAGGCACTGCCGGAACGGCCCCGGTTTATCTGATTTGACACCGGGCGCATGCAGGTAGTATTTTCCCGCCCCAGGCCGGACATGGAACCGGCTTTGGCCGCGCCGCTCGGCGCGTTGAAATCGTAACGGAGGCAGCGTTGAATCAGTTCAGTCGCAACCTGATGCTGTGGGCGATTATCGTCCTGGCGATGGTCATGCTTTTTAATATGTTCCAGCAACCGCAGGCCGGCCTGCAGCGGGTGCCCTACACGGAGTTCCTCAACAAGGTGGACGACGGGCAGGTACTATCCGTGACCATCCAGGGGCACACGCTCACGGGCAAGACCTCGGACAACAAGAGCATCCAGACCTATGCCCCGCAGGATTCGGGCCTGGTCAACCGGCTCATTGAGAAAAAGGTGGAAATCAAGGCCGAGCCGCCGGAAGAGTCCCCCTGGTATATGACCCTTCTGGTTTCCTGGTTCCCCATGCTGTTGCTCATCGGCGTCTGGATTTTCTTCATGCGCCAGATGCAGAGCGGCGGCGGCAAAGCCATGAGTTTCGGCCGTTCCAAGGCGCGTATGCTCAATCAGGACAGCACGCGCGTTACCTTTGCCGACGTGGCGGGCGTGGATGAGGCCAAGGAGGAACTTTCGGAAGTGGTGGAGTTCCTCTCCAATCCCAAAAAGTTCACCCGCCTGGGCGGGCGCATTCCCAAGGGCGTTCTGCTGGTAGGCCCTCCCGGCACGGGTAAAACCCTGCTGGCGCGCGCCGTGGCCGGTGAGGCCGGGGTGCCGTTCTTTTCCATTTCCGGCTCGGACTTTGTGGAAATGTTCGTGGGCGTGGGCGCTTCGCGCGTGCGCGACCTCTTTGTGCAGGGCAAGAAAAATGCGCCCTGCCTGATTTTTATTGACGAAATCGACGCCGTGGGCCGCCAGCGCGGCGCCGGGCTGGGCGGCGGCCATGACGAGCGCGAGCAGACCCTGAACCAGTTGCTGGTGGAAATGGACGGTTTTGAAAGCAATGAGGGCGTCATCCTCATCGCGGCCACCAACCGTCCGGACGTGCTGGACCCGGCCCTGCTGCGGCCCGGCCGTTTCGACCGCCAGGTGGTGGTGCCCACGCCGGATCTGCGCGGCCGCCGCCGCATTCTTGAAGTGCACACCAAGCGCACGCCCCTGGATTCGGACGTGGACCTGGAAGTGCTGGCGCGCGGCACGCCGGGCTTTTCCGGCGCGGATCTGGAAAACCTGGTCAACGAGGCGGCCCTGCAGGCGGCCAAGCTGAACCAGGACAAGCTGGACATGCGCGATTTTGAATTTGCCAAGGACAAGGTGCTCATGGGCCGTGAGCGGCGCAGCCTGATCCTCTCGGACGAGGAGAAGCGGATCACCGCTTACCATGAAGGCGGCCACGCCCTGGCCGCCCGGCTGCTGCCCGGTTCCGACCCGGTGCACAAGGTCACCATTATCCCGCGCGGCCGCGCTTTGGGCGTGACCATGCAGCTGCCCGAGGAAGACCGCCACGGTTATTCCCGCAGCTATCTGAAAAACAACCTGGTGGTCCTGTTGGGCGGCCGCGTGGCCGAGGAACTGATTTTCGACGACATCACCACCGGCGCGTCCAACGACATTGAGCGCGTCACCCGTATGGCCCGCAAGATGGTCTGCGAGTGGGGCATGAGCGAAGCTGTGGGCACGCTGTCCATCGGCGAGACCGGCGAAGAGGTCTTTATCGGCCGAGAATGGGTGCAGAACAAAAACTTCAGCGAAGACACGGCCCGCCTGGTGGACGCCGAGGTCAAGCGCATCGTGGAAGAAGCCCACAGCCGTTGCCGCAAGCTCCTCCAGGATAATGAAGAAATCCTGCACCGCATTGCGCGCGCCCTGCTGGATCGGGAGACCATCACCGGCGACGAGCTGGATCTTCTGATGGACAACAAGGAACTGCCGCCCCTGGACGTCAACGGCAAGCCTCTGAAAAATTCCCCGCCCGACGCTCCGAAAAGCCGGGACAAGGGTGGCGATTTCGTCCTGGAACCGGATACCGAGGCAACGGAGGCTCCCGGCGACACGGCGGAAGCCGACAAAAAAGATACGGCCTTGCCGTCGGATGGTCAGACGCGCCCGGAAGAAGACGCATCGACCGCCCAGACTGATCAGCCTGATCAGGCTGATCAGGCGGGGCAGGAAGGTCCTGCCGACCATGCGGATCGGAACAAGCGGTAATGAGCGGGGCGCGCCCGGCACGGGCGCGCCCTGGCTGTTGAGCGGGGGCAGGGCGCTGACGGCGTCCGCCCCTTTCGGCGTCATGGGCATTGTCAACCTGACGCCGGACTCCTTTTATGACGGCGGCCAGCATGCCGCCCCCCATGCGGGCTTGGCGCACGCCCTGCGCCTGCATGACCAGGGCGCGGACATTCTGGATCTGGGCGCGGAATCCTCCCGCCCCGGAGCGGCGGAGCTGAGCCCCGCTGAGGAACTGGCCCGCCTTTTGCCCGTGCTGGCCGGTCTGCGGCAACGCGCGCCCGGCGCGATCGTTTCCGTGGATACCTATCACGCGGCTACCGCTGTTGCGGCTTTGGAGCAGGGGGCCGTGATCATCAACGACATTTCGGCCTGCGCCTTTGATCCGGGGCTGCTGGACGTGCTGGTCCAGTACAAGCCGGGCTATGTGCTGATGCACAGCCGGGGCCGTCCGGAAAATATGCAGCGCGACCCGCGCTATGACGACGTGCGTCGCGACGTGCTGGAATTTTTTGAACGTCAACTGGCCCGCCTGACCGCCGCCGGGCTGCCGGAAAACCGCATCGTGCTGGACCCCGGCATTGGTTTCGGCAAGACGCTGGAACATAATCTGGCCCTGCTGTCCCATCCGGAGGACTGGCTGGTTTTCGGCAGGCCGGTGCTCATGGGTCTGTCCATGAAATCCGTGTTCGGCGGCCTGCTGGGGCTGCCGCCGTCAGCGCGGGGCACGGCCACTCAGACTGCCACGGCCCTGCTCTGGAGCCGGGGCGTGTTCTGGCACCGGGTCCACGATGTGGCCGCCGCCCGCCAAAGCCTGACGGTGGCAGCCGCGTTTTCTCCCGAGAGCTGCCCGATTGAATAAAGGATTCCACGTGTTCAAAAGTAGCGGAATATCCAAACGGGCCGCCGTCACCTTCGTCACCCTGCTGATTCTGTGCGGTCTTGCCGTGTATTTTCTGGTGGAACGGAAATACCAGATTGAATACATCAAGATGGAGAGGGTCATCCTCAATCAGAGCAACAAGCTCACCTCTGTTCTCACAAAGCTGTTTTATAAAACCCAGGCGCTTTCCGCTCTGGTGATCCAGCATAACGGCAAGGTGGAAAACTTCGAAAAAGTGGCCTCCACCCTGGTGGACGATCCGGCCATTCTCAATGTGCTGGTGGCGCCGGGCGGCGTGGTGAGCGACGTCTACCCCCGCAAGGGCAATGAAGCCGTGCTGGGCCTGAATTTCTTCGCCCAGGGCGCGGGCAATCAGGAGGCTGTGGAGGCCAGGGACGCGGGGCAGCTGATTCTGGGCGGTCCCTTCCCCCTGGTGCAGGGGGGGCAGGCCCTGGTGGGACGCCTGCCCGTGTACATGGATGACGGCAAGGGCGGAAAGTTGTTCTGGGGGCTGGTCTCCGTCACCCTGAAATTCCCGCAGGCCCTGAACGGCGCGGAACTGGACAAACTGGCCGAGCTGGGCCTGGCCTATGAAATCTGGCGGATCAGCCCGGATACCAACAAAAAGCAGATTATCGCGCGTAGCGACTATGCGTACAACAAGGACGCGCCGTATCTGGAAATGCCGCTCGACATTCTCAACGCCCACTGGTTTTTCCGCCTTTCGCCCGTCAAACTCTGGTACCAGTACCCCGAATCCTGGCTGTACATCTCGCTTGGCGTGTTGGTCAGTTTCCTGCTGGCCGCGCTTGCCCAGCATAACCATGATTTGCGCCGCATCCGTGGGCAACTGGAAAACATGGCCTACCAGGATGCCCTGACCGGCCTGCTCAACCGGCGCGGCCTGTTTGAAAAACTGGCCGAACTTATCAAGGGGAACGGCGGGTTCTGCCTTTATTATCTGGATCTGAACGAATTTAAACTCTTCAATGATACCTACGGGCACAATGTGGGCGACCGCGTCTTGCAGGTTTTTGCGGAAGAGGTCCAGAACCACATGGGTTTCCGGCATATTTTCGCCCGCGTCGGCGGCGACGAATTCATCATCATTGCTCAGGGCTCGGAACCCGAGGAAAAGACCGAAAAATTCCTCGGCGACATCCGCGCGGCCCTGCGAAGCCGGGCTGTTGTGGACGGCGATGACATCCGCATTTCCTTCAGCGTGGGCAAGGCCGTCTATCCCCGCGACGGAAAAGACGTCGATGCGCTGATCGCCCACGCGGACGGGGGCATGTACAAAGAGAAACGCGCCCGGACCTGACCGGCGCGTTTGCAAAAGGAAGCCATACGGTGTTCGAGCATTTTGTTTTCGACTGGCGCGACCTGCTGGATATTGCTCTGGTCAGCGCGCTGCTTTACCAGGTCATCCAGCTTCTGCGCGGCTCCCGCGCTCTGGCCGTGCTTACCGGCCTGGGCTTGCTGACTCTGCTGTATTTCATGTCCAGGACCATGGGCCTGTATACGCTCACCTGGCTTTTGCAGCACATCTTCAGCTCACTGTTCATCCTCATTGTGGTCATTTTTCAGGCCGACATCCGCCAGGCTCTGGGCGAAATGGGCGCGCACCGGCTGTTCCGCCGGCGCGAGCTCAAGCAGGGCGGCGTGGAGGAAGTGGTCATGGCCTGCGTGGAAATGGCCCGCCTGCGCGTGGGCGCGCTTATCGTCATTGAGCGCAGCATGCGCCTCGGGGACATGATCAAACGCGAAGGCGTACGGGTGGACGCCCAGCTCTCCCGTCAGCTGCTCATGAATATTTTTTATCCCAAAGCGCCGCTGCACGACGGCGCGGTGGTCATCAGCCGCGGACGGATCATGGCGGCGGCCTGCATTCTGCCGCTGGCCGTTGCCAAAGGCCAGAATTTCGGCACCCGCCACCGGGCGGCTCTGGGCATCACCCAGGAAAGCGACGCCGTGGCCGTTGTCGTGTCCGAAGAGCGCGGCGAGATTTCCGTGGCCATGAAAGGGGAGCTGGTGCGCTCCCTGGACGCGACGCGTTTAAGGCAGGTGCTCAATGAAATCCTCTGAGAACAACGGCAGTCTGCGCCGCGCGCCGCATCTGCTTTCGCTGCTGGTGGCCGTGCTGGCCGCCGTGGGCATGTGGTACGTGGTCAGCGTGCGCGACCGCCTGGAAGCCCAGGTGGAAGTGAATATCGACTATTACGGCATTCCGCCCAATCTGGTGGTCACCGATGGCCTGATCAGCAAGATCACAGTGCGTCTGCGCGGACCGGAAACCTTGCTGCGCTCCATTCCCCAGCAGCGTCTGACTCAGGCCGTGGACCTTTCGGACATCAAGAAGGGCGTCACTGTGGTGCCCTTGGGCGGCGACAACCTGGGGCCTACCTTCCGGGCTTTTGAGCTGGTGGACATCCAGCCGCCGCGTATCGTCATCAAGGCCGATACGCTCATGGAACGCAGCGTGCCGCTGCGCACCATTGTGGATTCACCCCTGCGCGGCGGGGCGCTGACCGTGGAAAACGTCAGCGTGTCGCCGGCCACCGTGGTGTTGCGCGGGCCCGAGGACGTGGTCTCGGATATTTCCAGCGTGCCGCTGACCATTATGCTTGATCCCAAGGCGGCGGGTACCACCGTGCACCAGACAATCACCCTGGACACGCCCAGCCTGGTCACCGCCAATCCGCCTTCGGTGCGCGTGCAGTACACCATCACCAGCGGCCGCACCGTGGTTTCGCGACGCTGCAAGGTGGAGCTGGCCGGGGAAAACCGCCGCCAGTACACGGTGGAACCCGAGGAAGTGACGGTACTGGTGGAGGTGCCCGAGGCCCTGGCCAAGAGCGCCCGCTATCTGGGGCAGCTGGAGGTCAGCGTCACGCCGCCCGCCCTGGAGCCGGAACAGAGCAAAAAGGTCGAGCTGCGCTTCCGCCTGCCCGAGGGCATGACGCTCTTGAATCCGGCCACTGAAGAAGTTACGGTTTCCCGCAAGAAAAAATAGCCTGCGGCTTCGCACGGAACATGTATATGTCGGCAATGCGCCGATGCTCCGGGAGCACAAAAGGAGTTTTCATGGCTGAACGTCTTTTCGGCACGGACGGCTTGCGCGGCACGGTGAACAACGCGCCCATGACTGTGGATGTGGCCCTGCGCCTGGGCCTGGCCGCCGGGGTGCGCTTCCGGCGCGGCCCGCATCAGCACAAGGTGGTCATCGGCAAGGACACGCGGCTTTCCGGCTATATGTTCGAATCCGCGCTCACGGCCGGGCTGTGCGCTGCGGGCATGCACGTGATCATGACCGGGCCGCTGCCCACGCCCGCCATCTCCTTTCTGACGCGCAGCATGCGGGCTGATCTGGGCGTGGTGATTTCGGCCTCGCACAATCCTTTTTCCGACAACGGCATCAAGTTTTTCGACGCCGACGGCTATAAGCTGCCGGACCAGACCGAAAACGAAATCGCGGAAATGGTCCTTAATCCGGATATGGCCTGGCCTTATCCGGACCCGCGCCAGGTGGGCCGGGCCACCAAGATCGAGGATGCCGGGGGCCGCTACATCGTCTACACCAAGAGCTGCTTCCCAACCCAGTTGACCCTCTCCGGCCTGCGCATCGTGGTGGATTGCGCCAACGGCGCCAGCTACAAAGTGGCTCCGCTGGCTCTGGAGGAACTGGGGGCCGAGGTCTTCCGCCTGAGTACCGCGCCCGACGGCACGAATATTAATGACCACTGCGGCTCGCTCTACCCCGAAGTGGTGGCGGCCAAGGTACGCGAGGTGCGCGCCGACGTGGGGCTGGCCCTGGACGGCGATGCCGACCGCCTGATCGTGGTGGATGAGCACGGCAACGTCCTGGACGGCGACCAGCTCATGGCCCTCTGCGCCCAGTCCATGATGGCGCGCGGCGAACTGCCGGGCAACATGCTGGTGGCCACGGTCATGAGCAACCTGGCCTTGGAGATCTTCATGCGCGAGCACGGCGGCACGCTGCTGCGCACCAAGGTGGGCGACCGCTACGTGGTGGAGGCCATGCGCCGCGAGGGAGCCATGCTCGGCGGCGAGCAGTCCGGGCATCTGATTTTCCGGGGCTACAGCACCACGGGCGACGGGCTGCTGGCTGCCCTCCAGATCCTGCGGATCATGCGCGAAAAGGAAAAGCCGCTCTCCGAACTGGCGGGCCTGCTCACGCCCTTCCCCCAGAGGCTCGTCAACGTGCGGGTGGAAAAGCGCCTGCCCTTTGAAGAGCGGCCGGCCATCGGCGAAGCCGTGGCCAAGGTGGAAAAGGAACTGGCCGGGCGGGGCCGGGTGCTGCTGCGCTACTCGGGCACCGAGGCCCTCTGCCGGATCATGGTGGAAGGCGAGGATGAGGACAAGGTCAGGGCCTTTGCCGCGGATCTGGCGGATGTGGTTGCCCGTGAACTGCGTTGAGGGGGGACCGCCGACAAGTTTTTGGAGCAATTCACATTTGAGATGAGTGAATTGCTCTGTAAGGATTTGTCTGCAACTCCTTGCAACGAAATACGAGGGCCGGTCTTTGCTCGCCGTAAACGAGCATTCCAAGTGTAAATGTTCTAAAAAGCGGTCACGGTCCGGGGCGGCATGGAGCGGCCGTCTTGGGCCGTGACTATTTTTTATCTTCTCACTTACGCCGTAACTCGCCGGAGAGCCCCCGCTTTTTTCGGAATGTTGAGGCGTTTCCTCTGAAATTTCCAGGCTGCAGGCGTCGTTTATTCGGGCAGGGATGTTTTTATTCCGGCCAGTGCGGACGGCCATATCGCGGCCGCAACAGTTCTCGGGCCCTGTCGGGAGACGACATACAGCTTTCAAGAGACGTTCCGCGCCCGCGCGGCCGGGAAAATGCGTTTTTCTCTTGCGCTTGTCGGGCTTTTGGCGGAGTATGAACTTGAGGCATATCCGGCGCGCCGTGGAATAATCGGGATTTTTATAACGGAGCGCCGCCCGACCGGAGTTCAACGTCAGGAGGCCGTCAGAGGCGTCGGCTTTTGGCCGTGACCCCTCCCACCTGAGGCTCTGACGCTGTTTTGGCACTTATACATGAGCGGAGGCGCGCATGAAGGATATTCGCAAGGTGATCATTCCGGTGGCCGGTTGGGGTACGCGTTCCTTGCCCGCGACCAAGAACATTCCCAAGGAAATGCTGCCCATCTACAACAAGCCCGTCATCCAGTATGTGGTGGAAGAGGCTCAGCGCGCGAAAATCCAGGACGTGATCTTTGTGACCAACCGCGACAAGAGCGTCATTGAGGATCACTTCGACTACAATCTCCAGTTGGAGGCGGTGCTCGAACGCGCGGGCAAGCTGGATAAGCTCAGGGAAGTGCGGCAGGTGGCCGAAATGGTCAACATCATGTCCGTGCGCCAGAAAAAGCAGCTCGGCCTTGGGCACGCGGTGCTCTGCGCCCGCGAACTGGTGCGCGACGATCCTTTTGCGATCATGGTGGGCGACGACTTGATGTTCGGCGGCGTGCCGGGCATCGGCCAGCTCATTGAAGTTGCCATGGCCGAAAAAATGCCGGTCATCGGCGTCATGGAAGTGCCTTGGGAAAAGGTCAGCCGTTACGGCATTATTGACGGCGAGGAAGTGGCCCCCGGCGTTTTCCGGGTGCGCAACATGGTGGAAAAACCCAAGCGCGAGGCCGCGCCTTCGCGGATGGCGATTGTGGGCCGCTATGTGCTCACGCCGGAGATTTTCGACTATCTGGAAAAGGCGCAGCCGGGCCACGGCGGCGAAATCCAGCTCACCGACGCCCTGCAGGCCATGGCCCAGGATCGCGGCATGATGGCCGTGCGCATGTCGGGCATGCGTTTTGACGCCGGTGACTGGGCCGAATTTCTGACGGCCAATATTTACTTCGCCCTGCAGGACGAGGAACTGCGTTACGAATTGCTGGGATTGCTCAAGAATTTCGTCCAGTTCCAGTAGAAACAGCCCCTGGGGCTTGCCCCCAAAAGCGTTTTTTCTCCCTGGCTGCGCCAGGAGCCCATTGCGGCCCAGGTCTGTACCGGAAACGTACTGCCCTTGGCTTGCAATGGGCTCCTTTCTTGCCGGAGAACAAAAATCTTCATGGCGCAGTGCTTCCCAAAATTCTTTTTTTGAGAGACAAGCCCTTCGGGTTGGAACGTCTGTTCCTGTTCCGAATCTTCAGAACGCCATATCGGGAAATGGTGAGGTCACGGTTTTTTCATGTACGCCAGCGTCGCCCTGTTAAGCCCTCCCTATGCCTGCCTGACCTATGCCCTGCCGCCGGAATTCCCGGCGGCATTCTGGCAAGCCGGTCTGCGTCTGGCCGTGCCCCTGGGCAGGGGAGAGCAGGGGGCTCTGCGGGCGGCGGTCTTGTTGCGCGTGAGCCCCACAACGGATCTGCCGGAAAATGTGGCTTGCAAGACGGTCTGCTGGCCTCTGGAAAATGAAGCCCTGCTGCCGCCGGACCTGCTGGCTTTGGCGCTGGACCTGGCCCGCCGCCAGGGCGTGGAGCCGGGGCATATCCTGGGCCATGTGCTGCCGCAGGGGCTGCGCAGCACGCGCGTCCGCCTGCACCGCCTGGAAGCGGGCCGCGCCTCGGCGCTGAGCCTGCGGCAGATCCGCGAGATTCAGCCGGAAGAACGCCGTGAACTGGCCCAGGCGCTCTGTGCGGGCGCGGCCCGTATGCTGGCCCCCGGCGCGGACGCGGCCAGCGAGGAATTTTGCCTCTTGCGCGCGGACCCGCCCTGGCCCGTGCGCCCCTCGGCGGCGCGGCAGATTGAAGTTCTGGAATATCTGCATGAGCATGGGGCCGTGAGCCGCCGCCGTTTGCTGCAAAACCTGGGACAGGCTGTGGCTCCGGCTCTGCAAAGCCTGCTTAAGGCCGGACATCTGGCGCTGACGCGCGAGGACAGCGGGGAAGAAGAGGAGCAGGCCCTGCTGCCGCCCCCGCCGACGCCTTTCTGCCTCAATGCGGACCAGGAAGCGGCCCTGGCCGGTCTGCGCGCGGCTCTGGGCGAGGAGGAGGCGGCCTCCCGCCTGCTCTACGGCGTTACGGGCAGCGGCAAGACCGCCGTGTATCTGGAACTGGCAAAAATGTGCCTGGCTCAGGGGAAAAGCCTCTTGCTGCTGGCTCCGGAAGTGGCGCTGGCCCATAAGTTGCGCCGTGACGCGGCCTGTTCCCTGCCGGACGCGCCGCTCTTTTTTTACCACGGTTATCAGTCTCCGGCCCGGCGTGAGGCCACCTTCCGCGCTCTGGCCGCCCGGCGCGAACCCTGTCTGGTGGTGGGCACGCGCTCGGCTCTTTTTCTGCCCGTGCCCCGGCTGGGCTGCGTGGTGCTGGATGAAGAGCACGACGGCTCCTTCAAACAGGATGAAAGCCTTTCCTACCAAGCCAAGGAAGTGGCCTGGTTCCGCATGGCCCAGACGCGCGGTCTGCTGCTGCTGGGCTCGGCCACGCCGGACGTTAAAACCTTTTACGCGGCGGAAAATGGCCATCTGCCCCTCCTGCGTCTGCCGAGCCGGGTGGGCGGCAAGCCTTTGCCGCCGGTGGAACTGATCGATATCAGCACGGTGTCCCCGGTCGTCTCCGCGATGGGCGGGGACGGCCTGCTGGCCCCGCAGAGTGAAGCGGCCCTGCGCGAAACCCTGGACAGGGGCGAGCAGGCCGTGGTCCTGCTCAACCGGCGCGGCTACGCGCCTCTGATGTACTGTCTGGACTGCAACAGCACCCTGCGCTGCCCGCAGTGCGAGATCGGGCTCACCTACCATAAGGGGCGGGAAAAGCTGGTTTGCCACTATTGCGGCTATACCCGGCCCTTTCCTTCGCCCTGCCCGCAGTGCAAGGGCATGAATTTTCTGCCCCTGGGCGAAGGCACCGAGCGCCTGGCCGAGCGCTTGAGCGTGCTGGCCGGGCGGCCCGTGCTGCGGCTGGACCGCGACAGCACCCGCCGTCCGGGCCGCATGGAGGAAATCCTGGCCGCCTTTGCCCGCCAGGAAGCGCCCATCCTGGTGGGCACGCAAATGCTCTCCAAAGGTCATCATTTCCCGCAGGTGACCCTGGCCGTGGTGGCCGACGGCGATCTGGGCCTGAATCTGCCCGACTACCGCGCGGCCGAGCGTACCTTTCAGCTCCTGGTCCAGTCCGCCGGCCGGGCCGGACGGGGTGAAAAACCGGGCCGGGTGCTGATCCAGACCCGCGACGTCAGCCATTATTGCTGGCAGTACGTGCAAACGGGCGATTATGAGGGCTTTTACGCGGCGGAACTGGCGCGGCGCCGCCTGCGGCGCTATCCGCCCTTTGTGCGCCTGGCTTTGATCCGCATGTCCTTCGGCGTGGAGGAAAAAAACGGGCCCGCGGCCCTGAACGAACTGGCCACCGCCCTGCGCGCTCGGGCGCGTGAGCTCGACGTCCAGATGTTGGGCCCCGCGCCCGCTCCCCTGGCCCTGTTGCGGGGTCGGCGGCGTTTTCACTGCCTGCTCAAGGCCGGGGACTGGCAGGCCCTGCGCCGACTCTATTTTTTCGCCAGAAGCCGGAAAGCCTCCGCGCTGTTGCGACTTTTCCTTGACCTTGATCCTGTTAATATGCTGTGATTGCAGACATACTTTTTGAGGAACGGGTGACGCCATCCGCTCCGCGCCGTCCGCGCCGCGCGGAAAGAGCCTGGGGGGCTTTTTCCGCAATGGGGGAGTGCGCGCGGCATTTGTCCGACTTGTGGTGTTAAATGCTCTGGGGGAAAAATGAGGGTTCTGCGCGTTTCCTGTCTTTTGCTCGCCCTTCTGGCGGGCACGGCATCGACGGTTCTGGCCGAGGGTTTTGCCCTCAATGAATGGAGCGCCAGGGGTGTTTCCCTGGCGGGCGGCATGGTGGGCCGCGCCGACGACGTTTCAGCCCTGGCCTATAATGCGGCGGGCATCACCCAGTTGCCGGGCGCTCACGTCATGGGCGGTCTGGCCTTCATCGCCCCGCTGGGCACCATCGGCACCGAGCACGCCACGGGCATGCAGTACACCACCACCAAACCGTCGGTCTGGCTGGCCCCGCACGGTTACGCCAGCTATCAGCTCAACGACAATGTCTGGCTGGGCATGGGCGTGTTTTCGCGCTTCGGCCTGGGCAACAGCTATTCCGGCAACTGGACCGGCAGATACAATCTCTATGACGTGGGCGTGCAGACCATTTCCTTTGTGCCCACCCTGGCCTACAAGATCAACGATATCTTTTCCGTGTCCGTGGGCGTGGAGGCTCTCTACGCCAGCATGTACATGGGCAATAAATTTCCTACGGTGACAGCCGCCAGTTCTCCGAAGCCTTTCGACAACGACCTCCAACTGGAGGGCACAGGCTGGGGCGTGGGCGCGCATCTGGGCCTGCACATGCGCTTCAACGACCAATGGTCCGTGGGCCTGGCCTACAAGAGCCAGGTGACGGTCAACATCCACGGCGATGTGGAATTCGGCTCTCACGAGCAGAATCTGCTCAGAGCGCGTCAACACTTGCCCGAAGCCAGGGACTGCAACGCCCATACCACCCTGCAACTGCCGGACTCCCTGGCGCTGGGCGTGGCCTACAAGCCGCTGGACAATCTGAGCTTCGAGGCCGGGACGGTCTGGACGCGCTGGTCCACCTACAACGCCCTGAACATCTATATGGACAACGGCTACGATTCCATCAGCAACAAGGAATGGCGCGACGGCTGGAATTTCAACGCCAGCGTGGAGTACAAGCCTCTGGACTGGTGGAGCCTGCGGGCGGGCCTGGCCTACGAAACGGCGGTGGTCAATGAAAAGCATGCGGATTTTTTCGTGCCCTCCAGCGGGCGCACCATCCTCAGCCTGGGCACGGGCGTGGAGTGGAACAACTGGACCGTGGATTTCGCCTATTCCCACCTCTGGATCAATCCTGTCAGCTATGACGAGACCGACGCCGCGGGCATTCGCGGCGACACCGGGATCACCGGCGGCAAGTCGGAAAACGTGGTGGCCAATATCTATATGTTTTCCATCGGCTATACCTTTTAAGCCGGATTCTCCGGGCTTCGGCCCGTTGCATGGAACCGGGAGGCGTTAGCGGGCGCTTCCCGGTTTTTTTCCATGGCATATGATTTGCATCTTTTTCAGGCGTCCGGCAAAGAATTGGCGCCCGCAAATGGGAAGGCGCGGTGTGCCGGATTCCGCCGGGCGCGGGAGGAAGTCAAGAATTTTTATAGAAATTCTATTGACAATTTCCAGATTTTGCCCAACTCTCAAAACTCCCTGCGAGCAGAAGGGGAAAAGCATTCAGGAGGACTGTCATGAAACGTATTATTGCCGCTTTGGCGCTTGTGCTGACGCTTGCCCTGCCCGGTCTGGCCGCGGCGGAAGGCACCGGCATGTACTTGGCTCCCAAGTTCCTGATGAGCATTCAGGACACGGGCCGGGTGGAACGTTCGTCCGCTTTGGCCGGTACGGGCGTGGACGACTACAGCCAGTTTACCCTGGGCGGCGCGCTGGCCCTGGGCTATGACTTCTGGCCGCAGCAGATGCTGCCCCTGCGCGCGGAAATTGAATTCGCCATGCGCGGCAACAGCGAAAAGACCTGGAGCGACGGCGGCGTCAATGTGCGCGACGTCAAGGGCACCTGGAACAACTCCACGCTCTTTGCCAACCTGTTCTGGGACTTCCACAACGACAGTGCCTTTACGCCCTATATCGGCGCCGGTCTGGGCCTGGCCTTCAATTACACGGGGTATGATTTTACCACCAATAGTGGCGACAAGTTTTCCGCGGACGACCGTTTCACCAACTTCGCCTGGAACGTGGGCGTGGGCGCGTCGTACAGCTTTAATGAAAATCTCGCCATTGACGCTTCCTACCGCTTCGTCGGCTTGGGCTACAACGAAGTCACGGCTCATGCGGGTAGCAGCAAGTATGAGATCGGCAGCGATCCCTACAACAACGAATTCATGCTGGGTCTGCGTTTCGCTTTCTAAGCCCGGTTAAGCCGAACTGATTTTACGGTAAGCGCCCTTTCGTTTACAGCGGGAGGGCGTTTTGTTATGAGTTCCGAATCGCGGGCCGTGCGTGGAAAGACACAGGAATGCCCGCCATGCGGATGGCCTGGATTGGAGGGATTGCGTTTTTCGCATAAAAGCATTGACGCTGCATGGGAAGAATGCAAAGCTCAATTTCAGAGAACTTATTTTATTTTTGGAGGAAGCGATATGAAACGTATTCTGGCGACACTGGCCCTTGTGGTGGCCCTGGCTCTGCCCGGACTGGCCCAGGCCGAAGTGAACGGCGTGTATTTTGCCCCCAAATTCCTGATGTCCATTCAGGACACGGGCAATATTTCCCGCCCCTACAGCGACATGACGGACGAGAGCTACAGCCAGTTCACCCTGGGCGGCGCGCTGGCCGTGGGTTATGACTTCTACCCCCAGCAGCAGATCCCCCTGCGTGCGGAAATTGAATTCGCCCTGCGCGGCAACAGCGAAAAGAGCTGGGATTCACATTTTGATGGTGATAGCATCAGCACCAAAGGCCTCTGGAACACCTCCACCCTGTTCCTGAACCTCTACTATGACATTCAGACCGATACCCCCTTTGTGCCCTACATCGGCGCGGGCGCGGGTCTGGCCTTCAATTATGTGGAATACACAGTGCATAGTGACGGCTTTGGCGGCAGCGCCAGCGAAAACTTCACCAACTTCGCCTGGAACGTGGGCGCGGGCGTGGCCTACAACTTTAACGAAAACTTCGCCGTGGACCTGGGCTACCGCTTCATGATGATGGGCTACAACGAAGTTTCTTCGAATGGCCTCAAGATCAGCAACCAGCCCTACAACAACGAATTCATGTTGGGCCTGCGCTTTACCTTCTAAAGCCTGTCCCGCGAATGGATCTCCAAAAAACCCGCCATAGGCGGGTTTTTTGGTTTCCGATAGACGGCCTGCCGGCTTGTTAGAGCATGTGTCACATGAACGGCTCTGAAATGTATGGCCGGCCTGGAATTTTTCCCGAGACGGCCGGTACGCCAGTGACGCCGTGAAAGCGGTTTCCTCTGCGGCGTGATAACAATTTCTGTTATCGCGGGTAGTTAGAAGAGATTTTCTAGAGAAAAAACCCGGCGTGGGGCTCAAAAAACTTTTTTTCCCTCTTGACAATCCGTCCGGCCTTATAGTTCGGAAGCTGTATGGATATGACGAAAAAAACAGCGTATAATTGAGAAAAACAGAGTAAATTTTATGTTTAGTTGTGGAAAAAATATTTCTTACAGTGTGTATTATTTTGTGGAATGAAGCGAAAGCCTTGGCCCGTAAGGCTTTCGCGGCAGCCCCCGTTCTCCGCGAAATTGAAAAATTGATATGTATTTCAAATGATTATTGAGGAAAGTCTTTGGGGAAAGCAAAAGAGGCCACTGGCCCAGAGGGCTGGTAATCCTCCATTGCCCGAGTCCGCGCTTTCGGGCTACAAGGCCCCCATGCGAGATCAATGGGCCGAAATTTCTGAAAATCTCAAGAAAATGCTGGATTCCGGCGTTTTTAAAGTCTGGATCGCCCCGTTGCGTGCCAGGCTGGAGGACGGGGCGTTGTGCCTTGCCGCGCCCAACGCCTTCATGGCCGGTTGGCTGGAAAGCCGGATGCTTTGCACCCTGCGCGAGGCCGCGGCCCCGGTGCTGGGGCTGGCGCCCGAAGCCGTGGACCTGCGCATTGAGATTGCCGGAAATGACCGGAATGCCGCCCCGGAGGCTGCCTCCTCAGCGGATCTCGCCGCTCGGGTTTTGCCGCGGCGGCAGGCCAGCCTGCCCATGCCCGCCGTTGCGCCCGCGTTCCGGCGGGAAGCGGCCTGGCGCTACCGTTTCGAGGATTTTGTGGTGGGGCCCAGCAACAGCGTGGCCGTGGCCGCCGCGCAGGACGTCTGCCGCAGCGGCGGCGACGTGCGGACGCTGTTTGTGAACTCCGCCTCGGGCCTCGGCAAGACGCATCTGGCCCAGGCCGTGGGCCAGAGCCTCAGCCGGAACAGCAGCGGCGCGCGCGTGGCCTATCTTACGGCTGAGGAATTCGCCTCGCGCTTTGTGGCCGCCTTGCGCAGCCATGACGTGGAGGCTTTTAAAGGCCGTCTGCGGGAATTGGACGTCCTTCTGCTGGAAGACGTGCATTTTTTCCAGGGCAAGGAGAAAATGCAGGATATGGCCTTGGCCGTGGTTAAAAACCTGCAGGCCAGGGGAGGCCGGGTCATTTTCACCTCCTCGTTTTCGCCGCGCGAGCTCCAGCGCGTGGACAGCCAGCTTGTCTCGCATTTCTGCTCCGGCATTCTGACCAATATGGGACGCCCCGACGAGGAGATGCGCCGCCACATCCTCACCCGCAAGGCCAGGAGCTTTCAGGTACTTTTGCCCGATTCGGTCTGCGATCTGCTGGCGAGCCGCCTGCGCGGCGATGTGCGCCAGATGGAATCCTGCCTGAACAGCCTTATTTTTAAGGCCCGCCTGCTCAATTGCGGCCTGAACCTGGATCTGGCCCTGGAAGTGCTCAACCAGTACGCCGGAGTGGAGTGCGGGCCGGATCTGCCCACCATCATCCGCCTGGTTTGCGAAAGCTACGGCCTGGAAGAACGCCAGCTCTGTTCCCGCTCGCGCCGTCGGGAATGCGTGCTGGGCCGTAATACCGTCTACTATCTGGCGCGCAAGCATACCGAGCTCTCCCTGGAGGAAATCGGCGGAACCTTCAATCGCCGCCATTCCACGGTCATCAAGGGTATTACCTCCGTGGAGCGCGAACTCTCCAAGGAATCGAGCCTGGGCCGCCAGATCGCCAGGGCCGTGGATCTCATCGAGCGCAACGCGGGCCTGGGCGCGGCTCAATAGCGCCTCTCTCTCTCTCTCTCTCTCTCTCTCTCTTGCATAACTACTTATATTTTGTCGTAATATTTTTGATTTTTCTTGACATTCAGACATATTGCGGCGTTTAATTTCGTTGTTATCATGACATGATGAAATGTCGTCTTTTTTTGAGAAAAGACAAGTATCGTTTGGCAGAAAAATATATGCCGGGTGATGTTTGTTTCTTTTTTGTCTTTTTTCGTAAAAAGGAAATTTTTATTGCTCTGAAAGTAAAACAATGTAAAATAAGTAAAAATATGTGTGGAAAACTACCAATGGCTGAATACGGAAAGCTGTGTCGGCAAAACCGTATCAGCCGCATTGGTATGATTTTTCGCGCATAACTTTCCCTTCGCCCTTGAGGAAGGAGGGCGAAGGGGAGCAGGCCCGCCATGGAAAACCAGAGAAAAATTTTCGTTGAAAATTCCGTCAGCCAGAGCAACGAATACAATATGCTGATGAATCTCTCGCGCTTGAGCGTGAGTAAGCATCTGGTGGATGAACATTTTACGCTTGTCTGGGCCAATGCGTATTATTACGAGCTGATCGGCTACCCCAAAGAAGAATACGAACGCCTTTTCGAGAACCGCCCTGACAAATTTTACCAGAACGACCCGGAGAACTGGGATATTCTGGTCGCAAAAGTGAAGGACGCGATTCCCAAAGGCGGCTACCAGTTTATAGGCCGGATGCGGCACAAAAGCGGCAGGATGATGTGGGTCAGGCTGTCGTCCATCTTCACGGAGGAAATGCTCGACGGCCATCGCGTGTCCTACACGGTAATGGCGGATGTCAGCGAACTGCAGCAGACCTTGCTTGAACAGAGCATCACCTACAACAATATTCCCGGTTTTATCGCCAAGTTCCGGGTCGTGGAAAACGGCTTCGAGTTTGTGGAGGCCAACGAAAAATTCACACAACTCTTCGGCCGGTCCGACTATCTTTTGGACAAGCAGGCCCAGGGCAAGAACAGGGCCGTGCTGGCGGAAAACCATGCGGCCATGCGCCGGGGCGAGCCCGTCAACTTCGTGACCCAGGCCAGGGACCGGGAGGGCAACAATGCCTGGTTGCAGGTTTCCGGCGAATGCATGGACTGGGAGGATAATAATCCTGTTTATTTGTGCGTGTATATTGACATCAGCGAGCTGCTGGAACAGCGGGAGTTGCAGCGGCAGGCCAACCGACAGCTGGAACGTTTGGCTTTTGTGGACCCGGTGACCAACGGGCGCAACCGCACCAGTTTCGAAATCGACGCGGGCGGCGCTGTGCGCGCCGCCTTGCCCGGTACATATGTGCTGGTCTGGCTGGATATCCAGAAATTCAAGGTAATTAACGACTTTTTCGGCGTTGAAATGGGTGACAGGGTTTTGCGGCATTGCTACGAAACCGTGGAGGCCCATCTTGAGAACGGCGAGTATGTGGCCCGCCTGGCGGCGGACGGTTTCAATCTTCTGCTCCGGACCGCCGGGGAAAAGGAGCTGGAAGCCCGGCTGAACCGCATAGCCGAAGACGCCAACAATTTTGAGCCGTTCCGCGAGCGCAATTACCTGCTTTCTTTCTCCGCCGGTATCTATCCCATTGATGACCCGGTTCTGCCGCTGGTCAAGATCCAGGACAGGGCCAACATCGCCCGCAAAAAGAGCGGCGGCTCGGAAGAGCACTGCCTCTGCACCTGTCTGTTTTACAGCGAGCAGGACCGCTTGCGCTCCCTGCGTGAAAAGGAGATGGAAAACCGGATGCACGATGCCCTGGGGCGGGATGAGTTCGTGGTCTATCTTCAGCCCAAGCAATCCCTGAAAAAAGCCGCCATTGGCGGCGCCGAGGCCCTGGTGCGCTGGCGTGCCCCGGAAGGGCTGATTCCGCCCAATGACTTTATCCCGCTGTTTGAGCAGAACGGTTTTATTGTGGACCTTGATCTCCATGTTTTTGAAAAGGTCTGCGCCATGCTGCGCAAATGGCTGGACAACGGCCTCACGCCGGTGCCGGTTTCAGTGAACATGTCCCGTGTGCATCTGGCGGACCCGCAATTTCTGGAACGCTATGAAACTATCCGCCGCGCCTATGATGTGCCCCCGGAACTGCTGGAGATTGAGCTCACGGAAAGCCTGGTTTTTGAAAATCCGCACCTGTTGGTCCAATTCATTGAGCGGATCCGCGCCCACGGCTACCATTGTTCCATTGACGATTTCGGCAGCGGCTATTCCTCGCTGAATCTTCTCAAGGACATGAACGTCAATGTCCTTAAACTGGACAGGGTCTTTTTCGCCTCGCGGGAGGCGGACAACGCCCGCGAGCGGACCGTGATCGTCTCGGTCATCGACCTGGCCAAGAAGCTCAGCATGGGTACCGTGGCCGAGGGCGTGGAGACGACCCGGCAGGTGGAATTTCTGCAACAGGCTGACTGCGACATGGTCCAGGGCTATGTTTTTTCCCGGCCCGTGCCCCTGGCTGAATTTGAGCAAATGGCCTTCGGCCGGGAAATCGCCGCCTGAGAACCCCACTGGGGAATCGTGCCGTAATTGGTAAAAGTTTTTTGGGAGACGCGAGCGAGGCCCCTTTTTTAAAGGGGCCTCGCTCGCAAAAATAATCTTTCCCAACACAAAGACGCCCCTCGCGGGGCGTCTTTGTGTCAAATGTCTCGGGCCCGCGTGTTTTATTCGGCGGCCTTGGCCGCCTGGTGCTCGGCAATGACTTTTTCAGCCACGGGTTGCGGCGCTTCCTCATAATGGTCGAATTCCATGGTGAAGAAGCCCTGGCCGCCGGTCATGGAGCGCAGGTCCGGCGCGTAGCGCAGCACTTCGCTCATGGGCACATGGGCCTTGATTTCAGTGATGCCCGCCTGGGAGTCCGAGCCCAGCACCTTGCCCCGGCGGGAAGAAAGGTCGCCGATCACGTCGCCCATGCTCTCGTCCGGGATGGACACGGTCAGCAGCACAATGGGTTCCAGCAGCACGGGCTTGAGGCCTTCCATGGCTTTTTTGAAAGCCAGGGAACCGGCCACCTTGAAGGCCATTTCCGAGGAGTCCACAGTGTGGTAGCTGCCGTCGTAGACCTTGACGCGGAAGTCCACCACCTGGCAACCGGCCAGGAAACCGCGCGCCGCCGCTTCCTGAACGCCCTTGTCGATGGCCGGAATGTACTGGCGCGGAATGACGCCGCCCACAATGGCGTCCTCAAAGACATAACCGGAACCGCGCGGCAGGCCTTCCATTTCGATCCAGCAGTCGCCGAACTGGCCGCGCCCGCCGGATTGCTTTTTGTGGCGGCCCTGCACCTGGCATTTGCCGCGCACTGTCTCGCGATAGGGCACTTTGGGCGTCTTGAGCACGATGTCGATCTTGAAGCGGCGCTTGGCCTTTTCCACGGAAAGCTCGATATGCAGCTGGCCCATGCCGGAGAGCAGAATGTCTCCGTTTTCCTCGTCGCGGCCCAGCTTGAGGGTGATGTCCTCGTCCAGCAGGCGCTGGATGGCCGCGTAAACCTTGTCTTCCTCGCCCTTTTCCTTGGGGGCCAGGGCGTAGGTGATCAACTGCGGCGGCAATTCGGGCATGGGCAGGGCAAAGGGCGCTTTTTCGTCGCAGAGGGTGTCGCCGGTGCGCGTGTTTTTGAGTTTTGCCACGGCCACAATGGCGCCCGGTCCCACGGGCTCCTTGCAGGGCGTCTGGTTTTTGCCCACCAGGTAAAGCAGGCTGCCCAGGCGTTCGGTATCCTCGCTGCGCATGTTCTTGAGCGTGGCGTCGCCGTTGATGGTGCCGGAAAGCACCCGCAGAATGGAAAGCTGCCCGGCAAAGGGATCGGCCAGGGTCTTGAACACAAAGCAGGCCACCGGGCCGTCCGGATCAGGCGCGCGTTCGGCCCCGGCTGCGTCCACAAAGGCCGGGCGCTCCAGAGGCGAGGGCAGCAGGGCTTCCACCGCGTCCAGAACAGCTTTGCCGCCCTTGTTTTCCAGGGCGGAGCAGACCATCACCGGGGTCAGTTCGCCGCTGAGCACGCCCTTACGCAGGCCAAGTTGCAGATCTTCCAGGGAAAGGCTGCCTTCCTCCAGATATTTTTCCATCAACACTTCATCGCTTTCCGCGATGTTTTCCACGGTCACGTCGCGCAGCAGGCTCACGTCGTCCGTGAGGTCGGCGGGAATTTCCGCCTCGCTGCTGCCGCCGTTTTCGGTAAACATATGGGCTTTGCCGGTCAACACGTCCACCACGCCCACAAAGGCTTCGCCCTGGCGGATGGGCACCTGCAAGGCCACGGGTTTGACGCCCAAAGCGGCCAGGCCGTCAAAGGCCATGTGGAAGTCGGCCCGGTCACGGTCCAGCTTGTTGATGATGATCATGGCGGGCAGATTTTCCGCGCGGACCATGCTCCAGAATTTTTTGCTCAAGGGGCGTACGCCGTCCACGGCGTCCAGTACGAACAGCACGCTGTCCACGCCCTTGAGCAGGCATTCCATATCGCCGGTAAAGTTGCCGTCGCCGGGGATGTCCAGCAGGAAATGGCGGTTCTTGTTCCAGAGGTAGGCAGCGCAGGCGGGCTGCACCGAACCGCGGCGGCGCACTTCCTCGGGTTCGTAGTCCAGACTGGTGGTGCCGTCTTCAATGGCGCCCATACGGGTGACGGCCCCGGCGTTGAACAGCAGCATTTCGGCCAGCGAAGTTTTGCCGCAGCCGCCGGTGCCGACGAGAGCGAAAGTGCGTTGCATTTCCAGAGGGGTTGGCATGGTTTTCTCCCTTAGTAAGCGATATGGCGGCGCGAAACGAGGGCGCGCAAGCCGGGTGAACGAAACCAGGGAAGGCCCGCGCGCGGGCCGCGCGCGTCAATCAGGATAAACGATACAGTCTTGCCGGAAAAAAGGGAAGAGCCCCGCCCTTGGCCGCCAGGGCAGACGCATCTAAAAAAACGCGGCCAGTGTATTTCTAATTTAAT
>OMGS01000281.1_pt1 | contig 36567 bp, 45 predicted proteins | sample 1646081 | NCBI WGS metagenome assembly OMGS01 (sample SAMN05578591, study PRJEB25193) | human gut metagenome | biome: Human Microbiome; feature: human-associated habitat; material: feces | host: Homo sapiens | place: USA:Birmingham | reverse complement strand
GCAGTTGGCAAATAGACTTATCGGCCGGACAAAAAACAGAGCTTAGAATTTTCCATCAATTTACACGATAACGTATTTCAATTTCCAGCCTGTCGCCTGTTGCCCACGTAATAGGCGTATTTGCGCCTGCATAGTTCCCTGCACTTGCGCCAATCAATACTTTCACTGTGCTGCTGCCTTCTGTTATTACTGACTGCCCTAAAATGAACGCAGTACCATTGTCGAAAGCAAAAGCGGTTCCAAGGCGCGCTCTTGTTGTTTTCTTCGGGCTGATCGGAAGAGAAAAGCTCCAGACACCGGAACCGAACGCAGTTGTTGTACCTGCTGTCATTCTAATGCGGACAACACAATAAGCACCGTCAAGTTCGTATTCAGCATCAACCGCACCATTGCCGATCACGGGATTGCTTACATCTGCAGTCCAGACACATGTATATGAAACAGGTCCAAGCGATACCCTGTTGGTAGGCGAAGGGCTTGGAGAGCCAAGTGAACCTGCGATGCGATTGCTTAAATCAAAATACGTGAATGTAGATTCAACACTTACGTCGCCAGAAAAAATATTACCTGCAAAAACATGATCAACACCATAGATTACACAAGTGGCAGGAATTGCCGCATTGGATATGCGGGTGCCCGTAACCTTAATTTTCTTCGCGGTGGATCCAAACACGATATTTGAGAAGTTGCAGCCCGACACACTGCCATTATCGCAGCTTCCCACGTCCAGCACATCGCCATAAACGCTTTCAACCAGACGATTGCCATTCCCGGCTTCATCCGGCCAGCGAATTGACACGTCGCCTGCGGACATTCTGGTGTACCAACCACCCTTGATCTGAGATCGGATGCCGACACTAGCACCAACAAATTCGACGCAATAATCGTCAAAATACAGAATATTACAATTGATAAGCCGCTGGTCACCACCAGAGTTCACGACGATGCCACGCCCAGTGTAACTTGCCCCTTTTCCATTTACCGTCAGATCATGGATCTGGACAGCTCGGCCAATCGTGAACAAATCCCCGTTGAACGATTTTTCCACATGGTAACTACCCGCATCAAAAAATACTGGGCCACCCAACGCGTACAAAACAACGTTATCAGGGACATTCAACGTGGACTTTATTCGATACCCTCTACCAACCCAGAAAACAGCTTTGTTTTTTGCAGCACCGAAATCGAGAAGCGATTGAATAGCAGCAGTATCTGCCTCATCACTTGCGCCACTGGCTCCGAACATTCGTTCATGCACAACCGTCTCGGACAGTTCATACCATACGACACTGAGACCATCAGCCAACGTGATATAAAACTTTCCATCGTGCCCAGGCTCAGCGCCAACCTTCCCGTAAAGCGCACCGCCGCCATCACCTGCAGAAGAGTAGCCAGCAATGCGAATGTAATCCGGCGCGATAGTTGGCGAGTAGCCCTGAGCCGCAGCAAGTGTTGAAAACTTGGGATCAAAAACAGCTGAAGCTACACCATTCACGGCTTCAAGAACGGCCTCAGCCAGATCAGCTGCCGCAGCAGCCGCCTCCGCATTGGCCTGCGCGTTCGCAATGTCTTCTGCGCTGCCACCAGGCACCAGGTTGCCAGTGCCATCAGTCACCAGAAAGCGGCCGGCATCATCAGGAACGCGGATGCGGATCAGGCTTTGATCTGGATCCACACTGACAGCCCGGTCCACATCGCGGCGCAGCTCCTGCGCCACCTGAGACAACAGCGCCAGCTCCCGTTCCAGCGGGGTGGACTGCACAGCCCCGCCGCGCGTCACACTGGCAGTGCGCTCGTGCAGCCTCCGGCTGGCCACGTAGAATTCAACCGCGCTGGTGATCGCAGTGGCAAAGGTGACGCTGAAGGTGTCCTGCGCCAAGCCCGCCGTCTTGGTCACTGTCGCGGCCTCGTCCTCGGCAAACAGCTCATTGCCACCTGCCGCCCGCCGCATCACCACCACGTCCGCCACATCGAAGACCTTGAAGTCGAACGGGCCATAAGTGGCAGGGTTGCGCCCGTCACCGGTCAGAATGTCCGATTGGCGGTAGCTTTTGGGCAGCGGATACGGGTTGTCGCTCATCACGGGCCTCCAGTTGACCCATGATCACCTCTGCCACCGCCCGTTAAGTGCTCTCAGGGCTGAGGTGGCACTTCCGCTTTTTCCCGCTTCGGACGGGACATGGCCAGCAGCGGCGAGCCTGCGGCCTGCACCATGACCTCCAGGTCAAAGGTCATGGCCTGCGAGCCGTCCTTCATCAGCCGTTGCCTGTACTCGGGCCACGCCTCGGCCACGGCCTGCGCATCAGCCACCTTGCGCTCGGCAAACAGTGCACCCAGCGTTTCCAGCAAGGCCGGATCAAGCGCCTGCAGCTCACGGTAAAAGCCTCCCTCGTCCATCTGCTCACGCTGCGCCCATCCCGGTTCACCGGTCACCACAAGGCTGTTTCGGGCAATCGCCATGGCCAGCGAGGACAGGATATCGTCTGCCGCCGTCCGCGCCGCTGCCGCCACCTCCTGCGGCTCGCCCAGCATGTTGCGCAGCGTACCGCCTGCCATTTCCCGCCGCAGCGTGCCGATGGCCTGCACCGCATCACGCGCCCGCACCATCGGATGCAGCCGCCGCGCGCCCGCTTCCAGAGTGGAGGCCGTCACATAGATCTTGCCCTGCGTGTCCAGGCTCGCGAAGTAATCGGCCCGCTCGTGCGGTGACAGCGCCTGATAGCTCTGCGCCTGCCCCTCCAGTGCGCCCGTGCGCGTGCCCATCAGCTCCCAGAACCGCGTGACGCTCTGGCTGCCCTTGGCAGCATCCTTGATGAAACGCCGCACAATCGGCGCATCATCCCATCCCGGCATCGGCGCATCGGGCTGTGCCATGTCATAGAGCGACAGCAGCGACCGGCCCCAGCTGGCCAGATGGTTCAGGATCAGGTGATCCGCCTGCGCCGGGGAAATGTTGAACAGCTCGCCAAGCTGCCGCGAAAAGGCGCTGGTGCGCGCCGTATATTGCAGGAAGGGCTCCATCCCCTGAAGGTGCTCCGGCACGATATCACCACCGGTGAAAAGGTTCGTGTTCGTGCGCAGCTCGTACCAGCTTTTGATGGCCGGATTGCCTTCGATGATCGACGGCGGCATGAGCGAAAGATGCAGGTTGTCCAGCCATCGCCCGATGGCCGTGGGGTCCTGCTCCACCATGGCTTCAAAGGTTGCCTCTCCAAGGTTCAGGATGGCGGACAGTTCAAACGGCTTCGGGATCGCCAGCCACTTGTCTCCGGCCTTGATTGTCCAGTGGGTGGTGCGGGTGTAGCCGGAGATTTCGTCATGGTCTTCGTGCTGCCGCATCAGGGCAAACAGCGACATGCCGGCAACTGTCAGCGCCGCCACACGGGCCCAGCTTTTCACTGCCTGCGCCATAGCCTCTTCATCGCCGGGCCGCATGTCGCCAAAGGCCTTGCGCGCCAGCGGGGCCAGCATGTGCCGCGCCGTCTTGTCCGTGCCCTGCAGGGCAGCATTCAGGAACGGCGTCACCTTGGCCAGCACCGCCATGCCGCTGCCCCGGCGGTCGAAATCCATGTAGTCGCGGGCCCGCCAGGCCGCTTCCAGCACTGCTTCATTTTCCGCAAGGCCGCGCGCCATCGCTTCATCCTTGAACGTGCGGAACAGCCCCAGCCGCGAGCCGGTTTCGGCAATCTCCACCGCCTCAAGCACGCCCCGGAAGCTCGTCAGCTGCTGGCCCACCCAGCCCTTGCGCGCCAGCTTGTTCAGGTCCCGCGTGGCCCGCGCCTTGGAAAGACTGGCCACCTCCTGCCCGCCGCTGATACCGCCCACCCGGGCATAGGCACGGGCAGCAGTGGAGCCCATCAGATCATCACCGATGCCCTTCAGGGACTGCGCCACGCGGTTGAACGGCTTGCCGTAATAAAGGAACGCCATGGTCTGATCACGGAAGAAGTTCGCGCCGATGAAATCGAAGCTGGTGGTGATCCCCAGCCGCATCACCCGCGCAGGCATGGCCACGGCCTCAACCCAGAAGTTCTTCTCGATCTGGCTCATGCCGGTCAGCGCCCGGTACATTTCTTTGCCGAAGGCACCATCGGCCAGCCGCAACGCCTTCAGCTGCCCGCCATCGCGCCAGAAGACAATCGGCTCGCCTTTTTCATTGATCATTGCAGGGCGGAAGATGGCCACCTTCTCCTCCCCGATGGCGCCTTCCAGCGCATCCCGGATGGCAATGATTTCCGGCTGGCTCATGCCTGCATTCTTGGCCGCGGTGCTCACCGCCTCCAGCGGGTCAACCATGGTGGCAGACAATTGCGAGGCGGGGATTTCCTCGGCAATGCGCCCGCCGCCAAGACCCGCCGTCTTGGCCAGCCGGTCCAGCGCCTTCACCACGTCATTGCGGGCAATGGTCATCGCCGTTTCATAGGCATCAGCCGCAAGGCTCTCCAGCGGGTTGATCACATCGCGCTTGCTGCCCTGAAACCGCCGCACCAGCCCGGAGCGGACGGAACCGCCCGTGCGCGCCCGGCCGCCGGTTGTCACCTCGGCATCAGACGAGAAATCACGCAGGCCCGGCACATAGTCCCGGATCTGCAGGCCACGGGAATACGTCTCCGCGTCGATCAGCCCGGCATCCAGCTTCTTGCGCCACAGGCCGAGGTTCCATTCATAGACCATGGAAGCCGCTTCAGCGAAGGCCGGGTTTGCCGCCTCAAGATCGGCAATGTTCTGCAGGTGATCGCCTTCTGTCAGCTTGTCCGGCGGGCGGGGAATCTCACCGTTGCGGAACCGCTCCCATTCTCCGGCAGCGCGGCGGCTCCACAGATAGGCGCCGAAATCCCGCACCTTGCCAGCATCCCAGCCGGACAGCGCATTCGGCTTGCCCGTTGCCATTACAATAGCATCGCGCAGCGAAGGCGTTTCCGGGTTCAGGCCACGATAGGGCGCCACCCCGTACATGATGTCCATGTGCCCGGCAGCATAGGCCCCGCGTGACATGCGCGCCAGCTTGTACGGATCTTTGGAAACGTCGAGATTGAGACTCCGGCCAGTGTTGGCCTTGTGCACGTCCTGCAGATGCGACACGGCACGCTGCAGCGGGTTCAAGTCATCGAGCAGAAACGTGTACATCCGCGCCAGAACGTCGCTGATCGCGCCTGCCACGCCACCCTTTTTCAGGGCCTCTGACGCGCCTTCCACCCAGCCCTTCTTGCGTGCCGAAACGATGGTGGACGCCACGGCCACCGTCGAGGGCGCCCGCATGAAGGCGTCATAGGCATCGGTTGCCGCGTTCACCGCATCGCGGATTGCCGGCTTCGTGTCCAGCAGCCGCGAGAATTCAGCCGAAAGCTTCGGCATCTGCTTCTCGATATAGGCACGGTTCGTCAGCCACAGCCGGAAGAACTCCGCAAAGCCCTCAAAGTCACGCCCCTGTGCCGGATCGTAATCCAGCTTGCCAAGCTCTGCGCTGTAGGTCTTGATGAAGCCGTTCACCTCAGGAATGGCCCGGTCAATGTGATGGCCGTATTCATGGGTCAGCGTGTCGAAGTCATCCATCGAGCGCACGCGCACAACGCCCGTGCGGGTGTTGAATTGCCCCAGCACGCGGGAACCGCCGCTGGTGCGCCCGGGCCGGGTGGCTGTCACGTCCAGGGCCTTGGCCAGAGCCTCGGCTGTCTCACGCACGCGCTGCACCGGTTCTGCGGTCGGGTCCGCCGCCGTGCCGCCACGAGGGCGCTTGCGCTCCTGCCCGGGCACATAGGCCGCATCCTGCGTTTCAGCATTCAGGAACTCCTGCGCCGCCGTGCGCTGCACAGCTTCAGGCGCCTCAGCCACAGGGCGCACCGGCTCAGCCGCTGCCCGTGGCGAGGCCTCAGGAGTGACGGCATCCGCAGCAGGGCGCCCCGCCGGAGCCTCCTCCCGTGCCAGAATGCCCCGCGCCTCCTGCGCCTGCCGGGACAGCTGTTCGCCAATCGTTTGAACTGCTGCCACATCCGGCTCAGGCGCAAAAACACGGGCAGGCATCTCCGGGGCAGCGGCTGGCCCGGCCTGAGCGGCAGGCTCAGGGACGGCAGTTTCAGGGGCAGCAGGATCAGGAACCCGCTGAAATCCAGCCTCCACAGTGGCCGGATCAGCCACGGGCGCAGCCTCACCCGCCACCACCTGCGGCGCAGGTTCGGGCGCCGCTGGCGCCGCCGCATCAGGCGCACCCTGCACGGGCGGCGCCTCTTCGCGTGCGGCCACGGCGGGCGCGTCAAACTGATCGAAGGGGTTGGCGGCAGATGGCGCGGCGGCAGCTGGTACAGCCTCCGGCGCGGCGGCAGCTGGCGCAGCCTCTGCACCAGCCCCACGGGCACGCTCAACCAGCCCGCCTGCACCACCAAAAGCACCACCGGCAACAGCGCCCGCACCAGTGGACAGCGCCCACTGATACGGGTCAAAGCCCTCACGGAAACCGGCCGTGTTTTCGATGCCCTGAATACCGGCATCCACCACCGCATTCACCGCCGCCGCGTCCACAGCCCCGGCGAACACACGGGCCCAGATCCCGGAAATGGCGCCCTTGCTGGCCACCACCAGCCTGGAGCCCAGCCCAACCGGCACCACGTTTTCCACGCTGGCCGCAGAGCCAGCCAACTGCCCGCCAAGTGCTGCCGCGCCTTCAAGGAAGCCGCTCCACTCGGGAAAGGACTGATAGCGCTCGTCAAAGCGCAGCCGGTCCTGCTGGCGGCTCTCCGTGCTGGCATCGCGCAGGGAACCCAGCAGCGTGCCCTGCCGCTGACCTGCCTCCATGTTGATCTGGAAGCGCTCGCCAAGCGTCGGGTCCGGCCCCGGCGTCAGCGTGTCCACCCGCAGGCCGTCGAACTGGTCGAAGATGTTATCGGCCATTGATCACTTCTCCATCGGGGATGAACCCCTCTCCGGTTTCATCCACGAACTCAATGCCGCCCTCGACGCGCCGCATCGACGGGTCTTCCCGCCGGTCCGCCAGAATACGCGCTGCACTGCCGGGCCCGTATTTCCGGTCAAAGTCTGCCGCCAGCCCCGGCTGGCTGATCAGCAGCTGGATGGCCTGATAAGGCGGCTCCGGCATCGGCGGGCGGCTCGCGCCCGCCATCGCCCCAAGCTGCGCCGCAACATTGGGGCGTCCCGGCGCTGTCAAGGCAGGCGGCTCCATGGCCCGCGCCGCCGCGCCGGTCTCATTCAGAACCGCACCTTGCCGCTGCTCCACGCCGGTTGGCCGCTGTCCTGCATTCAGTTTCGTCAGCAGATTTGCGCCATAAGACGCAAGATCCCTGTCAACGCCGCGCGTTTCCAGCACCTGCCGCAACACATCCGGTGCGCTGTTGCCGAAGCGGGCCTGCACATCAGCCACAAGCTGCTGCATTGCAGTCACTTGCGCCACCGGGTCAGAGACACCCGAGACGGGACCAGCCAGAGCCTTGGCCTCCTCCCGCGTCAGCGGCTGCCTCGCATGTTCCGGGATATCCAGTGCATCCTGCGCCTGCAGCCGGGCGGTGATCACACCTTGCGCCGATGCCGGATCCAGCATGTCCGCCGCCTCGCGCTGCGCCCGGATTTCCGGGAAGGCGTCTTCCACCGCCGCCGCCGGATCACTTGCCCGCTGGCGCAGCAGCAGGCGCGCCTTGCGCTCAGCTTTTGCCTGCACCCTCTCCTGCTCAGCATACCCGGCAGACCCCGCCTGCGGCTGGATTTCCAGAAGCCGCGCCTCGATTTCATCGGCAGGCATTACCTCCATACCTGCCGTTGCCTCGTATACCTGCCCCGCCTCTTCCCGCTTCAGCCGCCAATCCTGCAGCTCTTCCGGCGTCATCAGGGTTTCCAGCGTGGCGGGGTCAAAGCCATTGGCGGCCAGGTCCACCGGACGCCCGGTGGTTTCAATGCTGGCAATGTCATCCCCGATCAGGCGCTTGGCCTGCGCTTTCAGCACCCGGCCTTCCGCCGTCAGCTTCGTGGCCTGCTCCTTCAACTGCCGCTGGCGCACGGCCAGTGCCTGATCCAGCGCATCGAAGCCCGCCGCGTCCAGGCCGTCGATTTCACCGGCAGCGTAATCCCTGCGGATCTCCGCACGCATGGCGGCCACTTCATCCGCCGTCTTGCCTTCGGCCTGCCGCTCGTAAAAGCCGGTCAGAGTCACCCGGCGGGAGCGGGATTTTGCCTCTTCCGCCTGAACCGGCGTCATCAGTCCCTGCGCAACACGGGCATCAATCTGGCCGTCAATCGCCGCCTGCGCCTGATACAGCCTGTCAGCAGCATCGGGCGCCGCCGGATCAATCCGCGCCAGCAGGCGCGAGCGGGTTTCTTCCAGCTGCCGCAGCTCCAGCAGGCTGGACTGATCCATGTCTTCCCGGGCGCGCGTTTCCGCCGCCCGCCGGGCATCGCGCACCAGCCCCTGCGCCTGCCGGTCATAGGCAACTGCATAATCGGCTGCAATTTCCGGGAAAACCTGCTCGCGCAGATGCGCCTGCTTCAGCTCGCCAAGCGCCGCCTCCAGGCGCACAGGATCATCCTTGTACGCATGATACACGGCCTCCTGATCGGCCAGCATGACACCCTGAAGCTGCTGCAGATAGACCCGCGCACCAGCTGCATCCCCGGCACGGCCACGGATCGTGTCAGCGCCGGAAGGCCGCCACCCGGCAGCCTGTCCCGGCGCGGCACCCGGTTCGGCAATCGTCACGGTCTGCGCCGAGGCAATGCTGGACGCGCCGCCAGCGCGCGCCATCCAGCGGTTGGCAAACTCACCCGCCGTCATGTCTTCCGTGCCGCCGTTGAGCAGTACTTCATCCCGCCCAACCACATCCACCGCCCGCGCATTCGGACGCGCCAACAGCTTCGAGGCCCCGCCCGCGCCTTGCTGGTGGGCAAGGTACAATTCCCCGATGGTCGGGTCCCGGCCCAGCACCTTGCGCAGCGTTGCCGCATTGTTTCGCGCCAGCCGCGCCGCCGCATCGCTGGCCTGTACCGGATCGAACCTGTCGGTCAAATTGTAATCACGTGCCGTCTGATCGGTGAACTGAAACAACCCGCCAGCTGAAGACCGGTCATTCTGCGCTCGCGGGTTGAACGTGCTTTCCAACTCGGCAATCTTCAGCATCGCCGCCGGGTCAACCCCGTTGCGCTGCGCCGCTTGCACAATCACATCGCGGATCTGCGCCGGGGCCGCCACCTGCGCGCGGGAGGCGCCAGCCGGAGCCTGCGGTGCGGCGGTTCCGGCTTGCGCCAGGCGCTGCGGCGGGGCGGCCAGCGCCGCCCGCTCCTGCGCCCGCGCGCCTTCTGCCGCCGCCTGCCGGTCTGCTCGCTGGCCAAGCCGGTCTGCCGCTCCAGCCAGCACCTGCGAAAGACGCCGCTCCAGATCACCGCCTTCACGGCTTACAGGCAGCAGGCCTTCGGCAATCAGCGGATCAGCCCGGAAGGGCCGGTAGGAAACTGGTGTGCGCTTGCTGTTTGCCATGCTCAACCCCGCCCAACCACATCACCCAGATAACCAAGGCCCAGCCCTGCCGCATCGGTCCACCCGCGAGAGCGCGCCCGCCGCGCTTGCCGCCGGAAGGTGCTGGCCTGCAGGTTCAGCCGGTTGACGCGGGTTTCCTGCGTTGCATTGTCGGCTGCGGTGGCATAGTCAGCTTCCAGCCACGCTTCGCGCCGCGCCTCGTTCGGCGTGCCGAAGCTCAGGTCCCCACCGGAGGCCGCATAGGCCACATTCAGGTCTCCCTGCGCCTCTGCCATGGCCCGGCGGATCGATGCCCGGCGCTGGATGCCCTGCAGGTTTTCCAGCGGCTGCTGCGCTTCTGCATCGATAGCCTGCGCATTCAGCATGTCCGCATCCTGATTTCCGGCACTCACCGCAGCCGAAGCTGAAAGCAGCGTGGCGCCACCCTGAAGCAGTGTGGAGAGAAAGCTGCCGCCTGTTGCCGCACCAGATGCGGCTGTGCCCGCTGCGGCGGCGCCAGCCGTTCCGGCAGCAGCCCCGCCACCGCCGAAGATCGACGAAACGGCGCTTCCAACCGCCGAAAAAAGTCCAGTCGCCAGAGCAACCATCAAAACCTCCTACAGCGAAGCCTCAGGCACGTAATCGCGCACCTGCAGCATTCCGGGCCGCGTTTGCGTGATGACAACCGTAGTCCCGTCCGCCACCCCCTTAAGTCCGGACACCCGGATTTTTTTGGTCTTGGCAGACAGAGGCGCATTGCCCGGGTCCTGCCGGTCAGCCAGAGGCACAGCCTTTGGCTCACGGCCATTGGCGCCGATGGCGATGGCTTCCGTTTCAATGATGTTGGCCGTGACGCCATGCACGCGGCCAGGCCGCATCAGGACCTGATCATTCGGCAACACCCGGTAATAGGGCAGGCTCTCGAACAGCGGCGGCTGCCAAAGCCCGCATTTGACCGAAGACGCAGCCTGATCAAGATTGATTGCGCCGCCAGAAACAGTAAAAGGCCCGAGAATGAACCCGTCCGCACGCGCCCAGACCTGCCGCCCGTTCCACAGATCCAGCCCGGTGAAGCGTCCGGCCAGATCAGTTGCCCCGCTGACCGCACCCTGAAAGAGGTTCGTCTCCTGTTCCTCCATGATTTCCAGCGTGACGACAGACCCGCGCTGCACCGTCAGCCACACCTGATTTTGCCCATCCACGGATACGGCCTTCACCTGACCGCCATCCGCTGCAATCCACTCGACAAAAGCCGTGATTTCCTGATTGCGGATCACCAGCGCACAGATCAGCCGGCCGGACCGGTCCACCATCCACCAGCGTGCCGCACTGTTCTTGGAAACCTTGGCCTGCAGTGCACCGCCAGAAATGCCATCGACAAGATGCGCCGCCAGCAAGCTTTCTGGCTCACTGACAAAGCGGGAGGCAACATCATCATAGGTGGCGGAATAGACCGTCTGGCCAAGCTGTTCTTGGGCAGAAGATTTGCCAGAGCAGAAGTAAACCCGTCCGTCGATTTCGACAGGCGGCACGTTGGCTGTAATGCCATTGGTGCTGGCCCTGACAAAGTTCACCGGCTCATCCCGGCTGATTGTCCTGTTTGATATGAACCACTCCGCACTATCTGTAAAAATAAGCAGATAGTTCGCCTCCATCAGATGAAGAATGCGCTCACTTGTCTGCGTCCTCAGCGCATCAAGCCGCGCTGCACTTGGGCTTGAAACCTTGATATCCAGATCAAAGTACTCGCCCACAGCGCTCATTGCTAAAGCGCCGTTCCGCGCCTTTGGCGCATGATAAATGGCCCTGTCCTGAAAGAGAGAAACACCAGAGAACCACCCACGGCTTGCCGAAACAATGGGTTCAAGGTCCCTTTTTCCAATCACAACATGATAGGAAAGAGCCGATGCCTCTGATGTATTGACTATCGAAGAAACGACTTCAAATTCCTTGCCTTGATTTACTCCACCAAAAGTAATACGGAACGGCCTTGCATTTGCCCAAACGCCAGTATTCGTAACGGTCACGCCTGAACCGATGCCAGGTAGATCGTTTATGGCAGTTTGCATTGCGGAAACAAAGTCACTCCAGTTTCCTGCGCTGGCCGAAGCTGGAGGATATTCAAGACTAATGGCAGGCGCCGCCTGACCATCAATGGACAGCTGCAACACAAACGCAGGCGAGGCGTCCGACCATCGAACCACCATGTCCCATGTATCCGCTACGCTGGTATAGGTCCCGCCAAGATCGGCAACCGGCAGCGCCTCATAGGGCCAGAGGTCAAGCGTCCAGTCCGTGTCATCACTCACATTCCGGTAAAGCCGCAGGCTCTGCAGATCCTGATGAAACACACCGACAGTGTTGGCCTCGCCATAAAAGCGCAGATCTGGCAGAAGAGCAGAGGTGATGGCCGGGGCCGCCACACTCGCCACCTTCACCCGGTCATTCCGGTAAATATCCACCCACCCGGCAGTGAAGATTAGCGTGTAGCTCAGATCCTGACTGACCTTCAGGACGCAGTGGCGGACTGTGGCAGACCGCCCCTGATCGACGAGCGCCGTGCCCGGCATCAACCGGAAACCGGCCTGCGGCACCGGCTCCAGGTTCTTCACCTGCTTCCCCGCGCTGTAATACTGTTTAAGCCCAAGCTTTCCATAAAGCTCGGGCGAAAACTCACCGGCATTAAGGGAGGACTTCAGGTCTCCGGGACGCGGCGCCATGTCTTACCACCTTCCGTGCCAGGGATAATTGTTGCCGATAGCCGTATGCGCCGATGTCAGAGGATCATTGTCCAGCACCGGAGAACCAAGCGGCGCGCCCGCCCTGTCCTGCGCAATCAGCCGCCCGAACATGCCACCCGCTTCGCCCTCTGACGGGTTGCCGAATGCCTCCCGTAGTAGCTCGACGCGCAGATCCTGATCATTCATCACGGGCACGGCCAGATGCGCGGCCAGCGCAATGACAAAGGCCGCCCGCCAGCCTTCGTCCCATGTCTCCGGGTCACGGTAGACGCGCACACACGCCCACACATTTTCTGCATTGGTCAGGACAAGACTGGATTCCCGGTAATAATTGCGCAGCAGCTGCCCGCACTCGCCCACAGCCTGCAGCAGCTTCAAGGGTTCGCCGATACGCTCGCCAGGCAGCTCGAAGGCGTACTTCCATCCTGTTTCAGGCGCCTCGGCCAGCCGGGTCAGGCGATAGGTCTTGCGGAAATCTGCCCAGGGGTGCAGCGCAAGGCAGCGGTCAATGACACGCTGCCAGGTCATGTCCACAGTCTGGGAAAGCTCATCCTCGCCGCCCACCACATAGGCAGGCTCTTCGCCGATTTCATTCAGCGCCCAATTGCAGATCGTCGCCTTGTCAATCAGCGTGGCCATCATCACCTCCTGAAGCTGGCAGAATGAGGCTGGCCGCATCGCCTGCGGCCAGCCATGTCAGCGCATCAGCCTCAGCTGCTGGCCAGAATGTTGCTCGTGCGCAGCATGGCGAGGATCGCGTTCACCTTGGTCACGGTGGTGGCCAGATCAGCGCCGCCGGCCAGATCCGCAATCGCACCCTGCCGCACGGACACGCTGTCCAGGGCAACGGTCACATTGCCGCTGTCCGGCACTGTGGCCACGCGCACGGTCGCATGGGACTGCGTGCCATCCTTGCCCGCCAGCACGAAGATCACATCTCCGGGCTTGATCGAGGTGCGCACATCGTTGAAATATCCGGCCGTCACGATGGCCGAGAGAAGATCGTTGGAAGAGTAGCAGAACCAGCTGGTCTGGTTGGTGCCGCCCATGTCCGAAACGTGGAAGCGCGTCAGCGCCTTGACGAAAAGTGCCATTGTCATGTCCTCATTCAGGAAAGGTCAGAGCCGGGCAGCACAGGCCGCCCGGCGGGGCGGCATCACGCCGGGCGGGTCGGGCGGTTGATGGCGCGGAAGCGCATGCGCTTCACGCCTTCCGGAAGCAGTCCAACCGCATTGCCGGAGAGACCCACCTTGCCGAGCATCGGGGAACCCTCGCGGTCGGCGTGGGTGGTGAGGCTCATGTTCTCCTCGTTCCACTCCATTTCGGCGCCAACGGCCTCCACGGTCCAGGCATAGGTATCGACATAGCCAGCTTCATCGAAAGCCAGGCCATTGGAGCCGGTGCCATACTTGCCGGTGCCGCGCACGAAGTAGCTGTCCGGCAGCGTGAAGATATGCACGCCATGAACCGTCTTCTTGCTCACAGCCGCCTTTGCCGCCAGCGGCAGATCCGTGGGGCCGCGCCATTCAGCATTGGCATACTCCTTGATCAGGCTCAGCTGATCATGCCAGCCGTGCGGGATGGCCCACCACACCGCCTCTTCCGTACCGGTGCCGAAGATCGCGGTCTTCATCTGCAGGAAGTCCAGGAAGTCGATGCGCGTGGTGCCGTCACCGATGGTCTGCACAACCTTCGGATTGTCGGTCAGCGGCGAGGTGGCCTCGCAGAAGGCGTGGAGCGCATCGATCTTCAGCATGTCGCGCTTGATGCGGATGGCCTTGGACAGCTCTTTCGCCACAGCTGCCTGTTCGGACGGCCCCTGCTTGCGGAAGTCCTGCATACGCATCCACACGGCCGCTTCGAAATCGCGGACGCTGACCTGCAGCATGTTCAGGGTGGGGTTGCTGGGCCGGACGTTCTGGATAGACCCGGTCAGCTCGTACACGTCGATGTTGCCCGAGATCACCGGAAACTTGATGACACCCGCCCCGCCATCGCCGGGGGTGAACATGCCGTCAAGATAGCCGCCCATCACCTTGTTGCGGGCGCGCACTTGGGCGCGGATCGTTTCCTTGTACCAGTTCGGTGCTTCGATAGTCATGGCATCGGTCCTTTGATGATTTCTCTGATCACCTGGGGGCCGATTAGCCAGGCAGCGCCTCGGGTCCTGTGAAGGATAGCCTGCGCGGCCCGGGTCGCTCCGCCCGGTCCAGTAAAGACTGACACCGGGCAAAGCCTGTTAAGTGCTGCGGCTCACGCGCCGTGCAGCGTCTGCATCTTCTGCATCAGCGCGTCATAGGTAGCCTTGTTGAACTTCGGATTGCCCGGCATGTTTTCGGGCTTTTCAAAATCAGCTTTGATGGCCTCTTTCGGGTCACCGCCGCCCGGCGCTCCGGTCGAGCCAACATAAGGCCCGTCACCACCGCTCATCCGCTGCCGCAGATACTCGATGAACTGATGACCCTTGGCACTGTCGCCAAGCTCTTCGGAAACAAACTTGGCAACAGCCGGATCGAGCGGCGCCGCCTGATCCTGCGCCAGCCGCTCCATCCAGGTGAAATTGTCCTGCATCCGCCGCTCACGCGCCGCCTTCTGTTCGGCCTCTGGCAGATGCCGCGCATTTTCCGGCGTCAGCGCGGCCTGTTCCGCCTTCACATCCAGCAGCGGTTCCAGAACGCCCATCTCGGCGGCAACGCCATAAAACTCAGCCGTCAGACCCTGCAGTGCTGCCACAGGCACACCCAGCTCCTGCGCCTTCTTCGCCACCCGCTCGAAGGCCTGGTCCTTCGCCAGCTCGCTCATATGCGGGCGCACGATTTCCGGCAGAGACTCCATATCGAAGGCGGCATAGGCCGCTGCATCTTCGGGAATCTCCGCCTGCTGCTGACTGTCGCGCTTGCGGTATCCCTCAAGCGCCTTGGCCATCTTGGCCATCGTTTCCTGATCATTGGCGCCGCGCAGATGTTCCGGGATGACAAGCCCGCCCTGCCCTGCATCAGCAGATGCAGCCGGTTGGCCGTCACCTGCACCAGCACCTTCACCCGCCGCAGCCCCGGCGCCAGCTTCATCATCAGCACCTGCCCCAGAACCGGAACCAGCATCACCGCCGCCAGATCCACCACCTTCCGCATTACGCAGCATCAACTCGTAAATGTTCATGGGTCAGCCTCTTTCCGTCAGTTTTTGTCCGTGCGCGATGGCCGCAAGCACGGCCTCGGCAACGCCATTGATCCCCTGCCGCTGTGCAGCTCGCAGGGCCGTTTCCTCCAGGCTGGCGCCGGTCACGCGCAGCGGCAGGCGCAGCGTGATATCCATCAGCCATTCGATGATTTCTCTTCCGCCCTTTGTGGCGGCCAGATTGGCAAGGCTCCGCGCCACCGCATCCGATGGCTGCATCGGCTGGCTGGCCACATGAGGGCGGAACAGATCTTCCAGCCCGGTCCATCCCTCACCACCGGCACGCGCCAGCATGGCATCAAGGGGCTGCGCCTGACGCGGCGCAAAGGCTGGCCCGCTCATGCCGCCGCCTGCATTTCACCGGCAATCAGGCCGGGCGCCTGTTTCGCGCTCTCCTGCGCAAACAGTTCAGCCAGCTGCTGTACCCGCGCAGCCTGCATGTCCGCCATCGTTTGCTCCCGTTCGTCTTCGGACGGCACAAGATCCTTGTCGATCTGCAGCCCGTCCGCCACTTGGCCAAGCACCTTGTCGATGTTGGCATAGAGCGGCACCTTGTCCGGCCCGGCCACGGCGCCAATGAATTCGATATAGTTGGCGATGCCAGCCAGCCGCTGCGCATTCAGGGCGGCCTGCATCGGCGACTGCACTTCAAGGGAAACCAGCAGGTGATCGATCGGCATCTGCATTTGCGGCATCAGCTGGAAACCGTAGAGGATTTCCGCCACGCGTGGCACGATCACCGGCATGATTTCCCGCACCAGGCGGCCAAAGGCACCGATATGCACATTGGCCCGCTCCTGCAGGCGCCCGGCGATTTCCGAGGCTGACCGCGGCGTGCCCTGATAGTCTGGCAGACGCTCGTCAAACATGGCTTCGCGGATCTGCTCCTGCAGGTTGCCGATCAGCATGCGCGCCACTTCCATGCGGCCCGCCGCCGGATCGATGCGCTGCACATCCGGTCCCAGCACGCCACCGGTCGATTGCATGGCCCACATCTCGCCCGGCCCGATCCGCACAGTGTCCGGGTTGAAAGTGCCGCCCGAACGGTAACCCCAGATGCCCAGCATCTGGATAGCCGCAGCCTTCAGCGCAATTTCCTGCGCTTTGTTCACGGTCTTGATGGATGGCAGCGCCGTCAGAACGACGCCGCGTCCGTAAGCCTCTCCCGGCACACGGTAGTAGCGCGGAACCGCAATCGGCTGCGTCCGGTAACGCTCGCGGGTGATGAATTCACCGCCCGCGTCAACCCGCGCCGCGAAGTTCCAGCCCGCACCGCGCCCGCCCTTGTTCGCCCAGAAATCCTGATACAGGGTGATTTCAGTGTTCGGGTGGCTCTTGGCCTTCTGCCGGAACTCATCCGAGAACCGGCCACGGGGAAAAGCGTCAATCACCTGTTCATAGGTGAAGGGCTGGCGCCAGCTGATGAAATGCACCCGGCCAATCGCATCCACCAGAATGGCAATCTGATCGCAGGGGATGCAGGCGAACTGCACCGGATCATTCGGCGTGCCCTTCACAGGCAGCAACGCGCCCGTGCCAACAGCCAGATCCAGGCAGCATTCATGCACCGCCGTATCCCAGTCACCCGACTGGAAAAACGGATGGATCATCTGGGCCTGCTTTTCCAGATGACGGTCAAACCGCTCGATCTGCCGTTCATCGCTGTTCAGCCCCAGCCGCGCTACCGGGCCGGTGCGCAGGCTGAAGGTGCTCTGGCCTGCCGGGAACAGGTCCCGCTGCAAGTTACCGGCAAAGTGCATGCAGCTGGCCACACTGGTCATGTCGAACAGGTGATCCGGCTCGGACAGCGCCTTGTTTTTGCCAGGGCGGCGCATCGGCATGCAGTAGCGGTAGGCCTCTTCATAGAGAGAATCCCAGCCGCTGCGGCCGTTCCAGGCGTCATCAGCGCGCCGCTTGACCCACTGGAATTCAATCTGCTCGTCAGCCATGCCAACCACCCCCCAACCTCAGCCCAGCGTCGTCGGAAGCGTGGCTGCGCCATCCTCGAAGAGCCTGCGCCCGCGCGGCTGGCGCCGGGAAACTCTGGTTTTTTCGTCCGCAGCCTGCTGTGCAGCCAACTGACGATCTTGCGCGACGCGGTTTTCTTGCCGCACGCGCTCAGCATCCTGAGCGGCTGACTTATTGCCGCCGCCGCCGAACAGGCCACCGATGACATTGGACATTTTACAGCCTCCAGACGTAGACCCATGTGCCGCTCTTGTAGGGATGCGGCTCAAAACCCGTCAGCCAGGCCATGCGCTCACCCGGCAGATGGCCAGGCGCGACACAGGCCGTCACCACCACACCATCCTGAGCCAGACCGCGCAGCGTTAACTGCGCCGTACGCACCAGCGCCCGCATGAACCGCCGCGCTTGAGGCCCAAGCGTCAGCGCAAATTCCCGGCTCCCGTCCTCAAACCGCCAGAGATAGACAACGGCCAGCAGTTCACCGGCAGGACTGCGCACCGCATAACTGTCCGACGCGTTGCGCATCTTCAGCACAGCCTTGCGCCCCCAACGTGTTGGCGGCGCCAGCGTCAGGCAATCATCGACAGGCGCAGGAGATTCGACGGGAAGAGCGGGCAGCATCAGAAAAGCTTGATGTCGGCCATGCGGTCACGCGGGCGCGCCTTGGCTCCCTGCCGGATGCCAACCACATTGCCCGGGCGGCCAAGCCGCGCCGCGTCCTCGATCACACCGAAACGCCCGCGATGGCCCAGCGTGATGTACTGCAGGGCATCATGCGGGTGCGAATAGGCGTTTTTCGCCACGGCCAGCACATCCGTTGCGCCCGCCGAAGCCTGTTTCGTCAGCTTGTAGTGGGCCGCGAAGCCGCCGATCAGGATTTCACAGCTGGGGCAGATCAGCAGCCGTTCCGTGTTGCCGTCAATCGGGTGGCCCAGATACCACCGCACCGATTCCTGCCGGATGGCCGGTTCATTCGACGGCGCGGGCAGGATAGACAGGTTAAGCCCTCGCGCCACCGTTTCCATGAAGGCCAGTTCCCCGGCCTGCCGGTCAGCACCCCAGAAGGCGGAAGGATCGCCAAAGCTCTCGCTGACAGCGCAGCCGGCAAAGCGTGACAGCAGCACTTCCAGCACCATCTGCGAGAACCGCGCCGGGCCGGTTCCGGGCTCCGCACAGATCTCACTCAGGATGCGCAACTGACCGGTGGGCATGAATTGCACGATTGCCGCCGCCGGACTGCCGCCCGCATCGAGGCCGATTCCCAGCGGAATGCCCGGCGCAGGCGCCAGCACCTGATCAGCCACATGCCGCTGCATCGAGAATTCCGGATAGACCGGCTTTCCGTCCAGCGCATAGCCGAATTCGCCATGCACCATGCGCCGCACGATATGATCCGGCTGCGTTGCGGCCTCAAGCTCGTAGCTTGAGCGCGGCTTTCCAACGCGGTTTTCTGCATTTGCAGACAGGCCGGACGGCTGACGGAACAGGTTGAAGCCCGGCACCTTCTCCTTGACGCAGAAGCGGTAAACCCAGTTGTCGAGGCCCGGCGGGTTCATATCCCCCCAGACCATGCGCGGCAGGATGATTTCATTCGGGTCCGCCGTCAGGCCCATCAGCCTGAAGGCCTCACGCCCATCACGTGACACGCGGTCCAGCTCCTGCGGGGCAATGTCTTCCACCCGGGGATAGCGCCCCGTGCGCTGGAACATCAGGCCCGACACCCGTTCATCCAGCATGTCGCATTCATTCAGCCAGGCCGCCGAAACCTGATAACCCTTGATGAACTGCTCAATGTTGTGATCACCAAGCGCCCCCGTTTCCATGATCAGCTCAATGTTGACCAACCCGACCCCGGGCCGCCTCGCCTGCCACCGCAGCACGTGCTTCACAGGCCTGTCCTGCCCGCCCGAATGTTCCACGGTCCATGGATGGTTCACCGGGAAAGCTTCATACCAGCTGGCCAGCGCGGTTCTGGCAAAGTCACGGTATGTGTCGCGGATGCAAGCCACCTTCACCCGCACCCAGCCATCTTTGCACACGGGGAAATACGTTGAGGCCATCAGCGGCCCCTTCATCACGCTTGCCACCGTCTTGCCGGACCCCGCCGGGCCCATGATCAGGTCAATCGGCCCCCGTGACCAGAGGAACTTTTCCCCCACAGGCCCAGGCGGCTGGTAGTGCGTGACGTCGATTCCCAAACCCGATGCCCTTTCCCGAGCGCAGGCGGGCGCCCCGCACCCTTTCCCGGCCCCCTCATCATGAACCGGCGGGTTCCGCGCCAAGTGCGCGCAGGCAGGATCAACGGGCGAAGCCGGTGTGTGTGAGGCAGCACACCCCTGGGGAGGGGCCGGCCTGCGGTTTTGAAGGCGCGGCGCGGCCAGGCCGCGCCCGCCGGGCGCAGGCCGGAGGCGCCAGCCATCCGGCCAGGGGCGCCACCCCGCCAGCCGCACCCGGCCCGGATCGAGGGGCTTGCGGCGCTTCCCGGCGCTGACTGGAGCCGGAACGTCTGATCCTCAATCAGACGCTCCGTCCCGGATTGATCCTGCAATATCAACAGCTTGCGCTATCATCATATCATCCGCCTGAAATGGTCGGACGGATGGCGCCAGCTAACCCATTGAAATCATTAGATGCCGTCATCATCCCCGGCATCGGCCACACCGCCGGTGATATCGATGGTCTTGCGCCCATCCTCCTGCCGCGCTGGCCCCTGCTGGATGACGAGGACCCCCATCGACTGGCTGGACACGTTGACCTCCTGCGGTCTGCGGCTCTCGAAATACGGCATCAGCTCCGCATTGGCCCGCATCACCAGCTGCGCCGCCTCATGCGCCTTGCAGCTCAACTCTGCCGCCAGCGCCTTCGGGTCCGCATTGGCCATATCCGCCAGATTGAGCCCCGGATGCCGGTAGCCCTTGGCCAGGAGGTAATCCCGGAACAGCTGATTGGCCTTGTTTTTTGAGCCCTTAGGCCTCCCCGCCCCGCGCCCTTTGGCCGCCGCGAATGTATCCGCGACATGGCGCACCGGCCCGGCGAAGAGGCATTCCGGCTCATCCGCATCATCGAGCAGGGACAACTGACCGCCGCCCTCGTCCTGCCCGGCGATCAGCCCGGCCAGATCCGCCAGCGCATCTCCGGCCAGCGCCTTGCCAGCCCCAATCTTGGCCTCCCGCTCCGCCGCCGCCCCCGCGTGTGCGCCCCTCCCCACGTCAAAATCGGCTGCATTATCATCGTCTTGGCCTGCCATGATCCAGATCCCCGATTGTTTATTCCGGTTAGGAAATCTGCTCCGGCACCGCCGTTCCTAACCGCAACCTAACCGCGAAAACTCAATGAAATCAGATATATATATCTCCCGGTTAGGAGTTAGGTGGTTAGGAAGGTTCGCGTATGCACGCGCGCGCGTGTACGAAACAACTCTATAACGGGCCTAACCACCTAACCGCCTCGCCATCTCATTGATTTTTCAGGAAAAACACGGTTAGGAGCAACCTAACCGAACCTAACCGGAGCTAACCGCCCCCGCGCCCTCGGCGCCAGAAACACATTCGCACAGCCGCCACCCTGATCAGTGCCCGCGCCGTCCCGGCGATTGCCACACGGGCAAGCTGCAGCCGGGCAAAAGCCCGGCGGAAGCTGGGCTTTCATCAGGCGCGGGCTCCGCTTAAAATCCTCAGGGCGGGGGACGGGAGAGGGTGTTAAGTGCGGTGGCGGAAATGGCTGGAAACGAGGGGCGGGGGACGGGATGACACGGCGCGAATTTGCGTCTCCCTATCTGTCAGACAGGGCAGGCACCATCATCGGCATCACGTGTGCGGCCTGCGGCCTGAGCAGGCAATATGAGGCTGACGGCCTGCTGCAGCGCCTGGGCGATATCTGCCTTCCGGACCTGCCGCAGCGCATCGCGAGGGCCGAGGGCTGCACCCGGCCGCCACGGCTCTCAGATTGGGAGAACGGTTGTCAGGCCCGGTTGAACCAGCCAGCGGAATAAGAATGCACTCAAACGTGCATTTTATGTTGACGCCATGCACTGAAACGTGCATATTGCATTCATGAGGTTGAGACAACGCCTCGCAGACAAGGAGTAAAGACCATGAACCGCAATTACGAAAACCCCGCCGTTGCTGCTGACTGGGCGCAGAGCCGCGAAACCGACATGGCCGTTGCAACTGCAATCCACGCCATAGCCGACAGCAAGCGCACCGCCGAAGCCATCTGGGAGGCCCCGACGCAGGCAGAATGGCAGCATGTGGAAATGGCAGTGGCCGAGTACGTGGCAAATGGCGACTTCGCTTTCGATCCCGCAGGTTACTGCTGGGGCGCCGAAACCATCCACATTGAACAGTAAGGCAACAGGCGGCGCACCAGCGCCGCCCCACCACCAAACAGGAGAAACGAAAATGACCTACAGCCTTTTTCACCTGTGCAATGGCAACAAGACATTGGTTCGCGCATTTGAAGAATTCGAGGCAGCCAAAAATCATGCCAACTCACTGTTCGGCGATTTTGTGGCATGTGAAGAAGACGAGGACAACGCAGGCTCCTTCGATATTCTGACGCTCAATGGCGAGGTGCTCGCAATCGAGCCAAACTGGTATGGCGCTAATGACCCCCGCTGACCTCACCGCATGGCGCCAGCGCACCGGCCTCAACCGCCTGCAGGCCGCAGAAGCGCTAGGCATCAGCCGCAACACAATCACGCGGATGGAGGCCGGAACGTCAGAGATACCGGCCTACATCGAGCTGGCAACCGAAGCGCTTGAGGCCCGGCTGAACCAGCCAGCCAAATAACAAAAAGCCCCGCTCACCGGCGGGGCTTTTCTGTTTTTCCGCCATCCTGCGGCCTAGATCACTCCACCCCTTCCGGGCTCGCCCGGTCATAGGCGCCCAGGTCGATCAGCAGGCAGAACTTCGCCACCTTGTCGATCTTCACCGTGTGGTGCCGCTGCTCCAGGCCGCGCAGCACAATGGACTCGGGCGCCTGTTTCAGCGCGTTCCACCAGCCGCCCTCATAAAAATCCGTCTCCTGAAAGATCTTCACCAGCGCCGGGTGCTGCGCCGGCACACACAGATAGGGCCCCGTTCCGGGCGCTCCTGCCTTCTTGAGGCCCAGCCCGGCCATGGCCAGATCCTCCCGCGCATAAACCAGATCCAGATCCCCGCGCTGGAACTCAACGAGGATGCGCCCCACGCTCAGCCGCTTGCCGCCCCGGTGGCTGTCGATCGGCGCAGACAGCAGGTGCTCCAGGCACTCCAGCCACTTCTCGGTCTGCTCCGCCCGCTCCGCCTTGAAAGCGCTGGCCAGCGTTTCCGCCAGGCGCTGCTGGTCCGCCACGTCCAGCCCCATCTGCTCCAGCGCATCCGGCCCCAGCAACAGCTCAGCCGCTGCCAGCAGCGTGCCATAGGTGTCCATGGCGCGCGCATCAAAACCCGCCAGATGCAACGTGCGCTTCCAGTCCGGCAGGATACGGGCGCGGAAATCGCTCCACCCGTCCATGATCTGCCGCAGCAGCATGCGGCCATCCGTGTCCCGCACCACCGGCTCCCGGCTGTGCCGTTTGTCCAGCCGCTTGAGGTTCAAGAGCGCCATGCGCGTCTTGTCCTGCACCCCCATGGGCGGGGGGATGATGGCCGAGAACATGAAGGCACTGCGCGCCTGAAACGTGGTGCCCTCGTGGTTCGCGCCGCCACGCGCCATGCGCCCGCCGGAAGAGGCAAGCCGCGCCAGCTCGATCACGCTGGTGGCTTTGCTGCTGCCCTTCTTGGCCTCCAGCTCATCCACCGTCACCGGCAGGCTGTCATGGCCCACGTGCTGATAGATGCCTGCAGCTGTCGTATCCACCAGCGCAATCAGCGAATCCCCCAGGAGCGCTTGCGTGATCCTGTGCAGCGTCGATTTGCCGACGCCCGCTCCACCCGTGGTGAAAACGATAGGCCGCCAGTCCAGCGCACCGCCCATGAAGGCGCAGGCCACCCAGCCCAGAAACAGCACAGGATCCAGCCACGGCCGTTCCCAGTTCCAGGTCTTCAGGTCTTCAAGGATCGACTGCGCCGGGCTGTCTTCAATGCTCACAGGCGTGGCCCATGGCCGGTCAACATCCGGCGCACGCGTGTACAGCGCCCGGTCCATTTCGCCCGGTGCCGCCCGGCCCAGCTCGCCCTTGGCCGAGGCGCACCACAGCCATTCCCCCGAATGCCAGATGAAATCTCCATTCGCCGCCATCCAGCCGCCGCGACCGCGCACGCGCTTTTCCGGGTCGAACAGGCCCCGCCGCTTGCCTTCGGCAATCAGCGCGAAGGCGCATTTGTCGCGCTCCAGCCGCTTCACCTTCGGCGGCAGAGGGTTGCCGTCGCTGTCCTTTCCGCCCGCACCAAAGCCCGGCCAGGCCCAGAAGGCATAATTCAGCTGCGGCGCGAACAGGTTGGCCAGCGTCGAGGCGTCCCACTTCTCCACCGCGTGCAGCTGGCCCGTGGCCGAAACGCAATAGGTCACATTGCCATTGTGCCCCAGCACACGCACCGGGCAGTCCGGCGGCAGGCAATCCCAGGGCGCGCCATCCCATTCGCCGGGCTTCACCCCATCACGCGGCAAGTTCGGGTCCGGGTCCAGAATGCCCGCCCGGTCTTCCTCAGCCGTCGCCTCCAGAAAATGCGCCCGGATTGCCTGAATGCCTTTTTGTGTTGTCCGCCGCGCCACGGCCTGCTCCCGTCAATGATGCCCCGCTGGCGGGGCGGTCTGCCGCCCCGCCAGCGGGGCGGTCTGCCGCCCCGCCGCTTCTTGCAGCCTCGCCTCAGGCCCAGCTGACCTTGTCGCCCGGCGCATCAGCTGGCAGCAGCATGTCCGAGGGCTCGCCAATCCAGCGCGGACGCTCCGGCGTCACATCGGCAATCGCCTGATCCACCTCCAGCGCATTGACAGCTGTCAGCACTGCCCAGGCGATGCCCGCCAGCGCCACGTTGCGGCTGGTGCCCTCCAGCGGCAGTCCGCTCATGCGCAGCTGCATCACCACGGCGGCAATGCCCATGCCGCCGTCCCGGCCAATCAGGCACGACATGGCCGCCACCTGCTCCAGGCTCAGGCACGCTGCGTCCGCGTCATTCGCCAGCGCCCGCGCCACCGCGCGCTGCGCCCGGAAGGCTGCCCAGACGGATGGCAGATAAGTCACAACCACTCCGCCAGCGTCGTCATCCTGTTGAGCTGCGTCATCAGCTTCCGGCGCCGGATCCGCCCGCTCACAATCCGCCAACCCAGCGCCGTTGTGTTCAGCGTCCGGCGCCACGCCGCCTGCATCTTCGGCAGGTGCAACCGACAGATCTGCCGCCCCTTCAGGTTCTCCGGCTCCAGCCACAGCCGCTGTTTCTTCCCCTGCAGCCGCCGCTTTGGCCTGTTCGTCTGCATCATCGCTTTTCCCTTTCCGGCTCATCAGAAGTCACCTTTCAGAAGATCGTTGAAATCACTGCCCGCGTGCGGCCGCATCAGGTCGAGCGGCGGCCCGCAGGCCTCAAGCGCGGCCAGCGCCGCCTCAAGCTGTCGTTGCGCCTGCGGGTTGTCCCAGTCATTTTCCCCGGCCACCAGCGTGCGGGAAACGAAGGGGAACCCCACCGGGCAAGCGCCAATTCCGTTGATCGAGCCGCAGGCCCACACGCGCGCCTCGGGGATGGCCAGCGCCAGCGCGTCCCCGGTCTCGCGACCTTCGGAGAGGATCAGCGGGTGCCCGGCCTGCGCCTGCGGCGGCGCCGCGCCTTCCGGGCCATGGGTCAGCCACATGGCCGCCCCGCCCGCCATGCCGAACATCAGACGCGGGCTGCGGCCCGCGCCGGGGTCCGCCTTCGCCGGGCGCACCGGGTCCAGAAACGTCACATGCACCGCGCGGAAAATGCCGGTTGCCGTGCGCATGGCAGAGCAGATGGCCGGAAAGCGCGGCCCGTCCGCCACCGTCACCCGCCGCTGCCGCCCGTCCGGCCCGGCCTCGATCCGCCATTGCGCCAGCGGCCAGTATTCCACCGCCGCGCCATAGCGCGCGGTGCTGCGGTCCCGGTTGACGATGCGGTCAATGTCGATGCCACGCGCCTGCCGGTAATAGGCCCGCGCATGCACCTCCGCCGCGCTGCCCGCGCCTTCGGGCGCACCGGACAGGTAGATCTGTTCGGCCATGCGGATGGCCCAGGCCTCGCGCTGGCGGGCGCGCTCGTCGCTCAGCCGCCGTTCCTTGGCCGCCATCTGCGCAAAGCGCTCCCGCTCTTCCCGGCTCATGCGCTTCAGGCCCAGAAAGTCCCGCGCCAGATCCATCGCCGCCCGGAAATCGTAGCCCTTCACATACTCGGCCAGGCCGATCACGTCGCCCTTGTCGCCACTGCGCCAGCACTTCCAGGCGCCAATGTCACCCGTCAGCGCCACCTTCAGTTCGGGGCTGGACCGGTCATAATCGCCGGTCACCGGGTTATAGCTCACCCACAGCCGCCCCTGCCGCCGCCCGTCCGGCAGCAGCAACCGGCACCAGTCCTCAATGCGCAGCTTCAGGCCCTCTTTCACGTCCTGCACATCACTGCGGCTGGTCATGCCGCCTCCTCCGCCCGTGCCAAAAACCGCGCATTGCGGATGGCCGCCTGTTCGGACGGGGTTCCGGGGCCGAACATTACCCGCCGGTGGCAGGCGCAATAGGGCTGGCGCAGGCACGTCACAGGGGCACCGCAGACGAAACGCGGCTCATCCGCCGTCTGCCAAAGCGGGAAGGCGCACTGGTCTGCCCTCCGGTCCAGAAATCCAACCATGCTCACCTCCACCGCTCGTCATCGCAGCCCAGCTCATCCAGCCAGACCTGAGAAACCCGGATGCCGCCCACCCGCCGCCGCCTTTGCGGCTTGCGCCCGGCCTTGGAGTGCCCGGCCTTGGGGCGCAGCGCGTCTTGACGGGGGATAACCGTCACCACCTGCCGCCCGTGCGGGCCCTCGTTGATGATGCAGATCCAGCTGGCCACCGGCAGGGTCTCTTCGGACAGCAGGTGCAGCCGGTCATCCGGCAAAATGGCGCGGCACACGGCCTCGATGCTCCACCCGGCCTGCAGCAGCCGCCGCCCGGCCTCAGCCGCCACCAGCGCCGCCTCATAAAGCCTGCGCCGCGCCCCCTTGGCATCCATGCGCATGATCCGTTCCAGCCAGCGCATGACCGCATGGTCCGTCACCGGCCAGTTGCGGCCTGCGGCAATCCCGTCAGTCATAGGATTCCCTCCCCAGCGCGGCCTCCACCTGCCGCAGCAGCCGGTCATCCGCGTCATCGCCCCGCGCCTCTTCGGCGCGCTGGATGGCCTGCGAAACAGCGGCAGGCGTCACACCTGCCGCCTTGGCCAGTGCCCGCATGCTGATGCCGCAGCCCACATTTGCGATGTACAGCGCCCGCTCGCGCAGGCGGCTCGCCCGCAGCCACTCCGGGTCACTGGTAGCCCGCCGCGCCGGGTCGCTGGCCAGCACGCGGGCAGGGTCTGCGCCCTCATCCAGAGCAACAGCCAGCAGCGCCAGACGAAACACCATGTCTGCCATCGTGTCGGCCTCGGGCCCGCCCTGCACCACCAGCGTCTCGCGCCGCAGCGCATCGCGCAGCCGCGCTTCCAGCGCAGGCAGCAGCGCCACACGGCCCGCCAGCACGTTGCCCAGGTGGCTGCGGCTGGCCCCGGCCAGCACCGCCAGCCGCTCGATGCTCAGCCCCAGACGCTGCCGCTGGTCGTTGACCCATTGCAGCCGCCGCCCGGCCTCAGCCGCCACCAGCGCCGCCTCATAAAGCCCGCGCCGGGCAGGCCCGGACATGTCTCGTGCGGTGTCTTGCCCTGACGGTTGCGCCATCCGCTTCATGCCGCCGCCCTCCGCTGCGCCATCGCGGCCCGCACATCGTCCAGCGTCAGCACCGCCGCGCCCTCTTCGGCCGCCAGCGCCACCACACGGGTGGCGGCTGCATATCCGGCAAACACAAGGCTCAAGCCCGGCCATCCGGCGCCCGCCGCTTCGCGGCTCAGGTCATCCAGCATCGCCTGCACCACCGCCTGCACATCCGCGCCATCCGGCACCAGGTCAGAAATGAAGATCCGGCAAAGGTCAGCCATGGTCAGCACCTCGCAAGAACAGAGAGAAACCAAGGAAAAGTGACTGTTCAGCCGGGCATCAGGTTGAGCGGCACACCGATCACCAGCACCCAGAACATGCTCCACATCATCGCGGGCAAGGCCCACTGCGCCTGCGGGCGCAGCACCGAGGCAAACGCGCAGACAATCGCCTGCACCGCCATGATCAGCAGCGCCCCGGCGGCCATCTCCTCAAGCGGCAGATCCTGCATTGCCAGCCTCCTGCCGTTCGGCTTTCAGCCGGTCCACCGCCTGCGCCAGCTTGCGCAGGGTGCTTTCGCGGGGGTCGCGCCGCCCGCGCCGGAACTGGCTGTAGGCCGCCGGATCCACTCCGGCGCGGTCGCACAGCACACGTGCCGTAACGTCCATTTCGCGCCGCGCCTTCTCGATGTCCGCAAACATCATGCTGGGCTCCCGATTTAATGTTGCCTCGCTTCGCAAATGTGATATGCGAAAACGCAAATTAAGGGAAGGCCTTTTGTGTTAGCGTTGCAATCCCTCCCCAGTAACGTCCGCCGCATGGAACGAAACTGGGATATGCGAGACTGGATCGGTGCGGTTGCGCGCCACATGAACCTGACCGTGTCAGAGCTGGCGCGGCATTCGGGCGTGGCACCGTCAACACTCACCCGCTATGTCAACGATGCCAGCCGCAAGACCAGCATCACCGAACGCACTCTTCAGGCCGTCGAAGGTTTCACCGGCGTCAGCCGCCACCGCCTGCCCGGCCAGGCTCTGCCCGCAGGCATGGCCGAGGCAGATGCGGTGCCCTATCAGGCCGATGACACGGCCCTGAAGCCGTGGTGCCATGCCGCCATCGAGAAGGCACGCGAAGGCCGCAACGGGCTGGACCCGTGGGTCATGCGCGGAAGGTCGCTGGATCTATCCGGCATCCTGCCGGGTGACGTGCTGCTGGTAGACCTGAACCGCCGCCCCGTTTCCGGTGATATCGTCTGCGCACAGATCGTGGACTTCACCACCGGCGTGGCCGAAACCGTGTTCCGCCTGTTCCAGCCGCCCTTCCTCATCACCCACAGCGCCAAGATGGGCCCCATGCGGCCAGACGTGGTGGACGAAAACCGCGTCAGCATTCGCGGCGTTGTCGAAGGCGTGGTCCGCCCCTTCTGAAACAATCAGCCCGGCCAGCCACGGCGCGCCTTGCGCTGCCTTGCCCTGTCTTGCGCTAACTGGCGCACTTAATTTTGTGGGCCTTCCCGCACTTAATTTAGCGGGCCGTCACAGCCGCCTTTTCACCCGGCCAAACTTTTTTTTCTGCACACCTGTGGAAAACCCCGCAAACAGGCCTTCGCACTTAATTTAGTGGGCCGTCATGCCGCGCACACTCGCCCGCGCATATCAATTTGCGCAAAGGCACATTTTCCATTTGCATGATTTGCGTTTTCGCATATTGTTTCCCCGTCACCAGACAGACGGGAGACAGATCACATGCAAACAGGAAGCACCATTGCAGGAGGCACCGCTGCACTGCCGCTGGCAGATGCGGTTGCCCCGCTGGAAGAGGTCGCCAGCGCCATGGGCAAGCAGCCCGCGTGGCTCAAGCGCAACTGGCTGAAGCTGCATCTCGCGCACGGCATGCCCCGGCGCCACGCCGCCGCATGGGTCTGGCCCCGGGCGCTCGTCTTCGCATGGCTCCAGTCCGGCGGCAGCGCCTTCGCGGGCGCAACATCGAATGACAATGCCGCCACACCCCGCGCCATCACCATCCACGCCACCCGCTGCGCCGCCACCACACAGGCCCTGCGCAACCGCTATGGAGCCCAGGCATGAAAACCTATTTCGACATTGAGAAGGCCGAAGCTGACATCCGCGCGACCTACCAGACGGCGCTAGAGGCCGCACGCAACAGCGCCAACAGCGCTGATGATCTGGCTCTTGTCGAGGCGCAGGCGCGCTTCATCCCGGCGCAGATCGACATCATGAAAACACTGCTGGTCCTCAGCAATGAGGGAACCGATGAAAAGCGCGCGGCAATGGCCGTTTCTGCTGTCGTCGCCAGCATTATTCAGAGCTGCGACCTGATGCTGCCGGGCCAGAGGTTCCATCTGCGCCTCACACGCGCCATGGACACCCTGCGCAACGGGCAAGGCGTAACCCTTGCGCAAACCGACATCAAGGCGGAGCCCCTGTCATGACCGGCGCCGCAATCACCCCCAGCCACCTCACGCCCGCCCAGCAGTCTTTCCTGCTGGAGCTGCGGCGCGTGCGTCTCGCCTTCCAGGCGCCCCGCGGCTGGCGCCTGAAGGGCGACCTGACACCGCACGCTCACAGCCTGGGCGAAGCGATGCTGACCCATCGCCTTGCCGAACTCGTCCCCGGCCACGGCAGCGCCCAGCTGCGCATCAATGCCGCCGGCATCGATCTGGCCCAGCAGATCCTCACCAACCGCAGAAAGGCGCGCAAGGGAGGGCAGGCAGCATGAGCCTTCATCTTGAGAACTTGAAAGAAGAAGAGCTGTTCACCCTGCTGGCAATGCGGGTGAATGACATGCGTAGTGCACTTCAGCTCTTAGGTCTGTCAGGAGACTATTCCATTGGCGTGCCCGAGTGCGAGCTTGACCATCTTTTGGTAGCCGCAAGGCGCCACATGGTCCAGACGAGCGGCCCGGCATCCCCGCACCTTGTAGTCAGCGGGGTGAAGATCTGGCGCCTGATCAAAATGACATCCAAGAGCGTCAACGTTTCACCGGCGCAGGATGAAACCGCCAGGCTGGAAGAAACGAAGGCTGAGCTTCTGGCAGCCTTGCGCGATCTGTGCATCTGCGTTTCTCCCATGTCTGGCGGAACAGCGCAGATGGACAAGCTAATCACCGCATACACGAAAGCCTGCAAGGCAGTCGGGAAAGCGCAGGCCCAATCATGACCAGCGCCGCCACTCTCCTACCGCTTCTGCCGCTTGCGGCCAGCTTCGTGGTGGCTGCCATTACGGCAGTTATGATCACCCATGACGCCGCCACACGCCAGACAGCTCCGGCCCAGAACCAGCCCGACGCTCTGGAGCTTGCACGCCTGCGCCAGCAGGAGGCCGCCGCCGCCCGTCTGGCCGCAGAGCTGCGGCGGGTGATCAACTCGCCCCAGGCCGTCTGCCTGCCTCTGTGCGACCTCGGCGCCGCCAGACATGCGCTGGCGAACTGGGACAAGACGAAGAGGGAGGCAAATCATGGCTGATAAACCGATCATTTTCAGCGCCCCCATGGTCCGCGCCTTGCTGGACGGCCGGAAGACGCAGACGCGGCGGGTGATCAAGCCGCAGCCTGAGCCTTTCGACGCGCTGTTTAGCGAGGACGGGCGCTGGTGGACCGGAGATGCTGTGACCGCGCTTCTCGCCACCGCCCGCGCCGCGCTTGAGCTTGCAGCCGTCACAGCATTCGGCGCCGCCATCGTAGCTTGGCTGGCCGGAACCATAGGAGTTTGAGAGATGACAACACTTTACGATCAAGCCCCCGACAATTGGGAAAAACTGGCCGCATCTGGGTATCCGGCTCTGCGTGACACCGCGAAACTGTTTTCTTCCAGCTCAGAAATGGACAGGGCTTTAGGGCTCATATCAGCGTCCCAAAAATGGCTTCGCGGGTTGAATGGTGCGACCTCAACGAGCGAACGGCGCGCGCGTGAGTTTCTGGACGCTCGCAATGCCAGGTCTACTGCTGGAAACAGCGAAGCACAGGCAGAAAGCAGGCGGGCCATCGTCATCATAGCAACCGAGCGTGACGCCTCGAAGATCGCCCGCATTGCCCGGCTGTTTCCCGCGGAAGTGATCGAAGTTTGACACCCGCCGGGCGTCTTCCTCCCCGCCCGGCCACCTGCCCCGGCTGTCAATGCGGCAGCCGGGGCCCCTCAGGAGATAACCATGCAGATCACTGACGAAATCATTAAGTCAATTGCAGAGGCAATTGACAGAGCTGAGGTTGAGTACAGCATGAGGCTCGTCCGACTTGTTGATGGACTTCACACCTATCGTTTGGAGCTGGACGGCATCGTCGATTACTTCACCGATGACGACGGTGAAGAGGCAATAGACCAATGCTACGCCCGCGTCCGAGAGTTTAAGCAGAGCAAGCAGGCAAAGTCCGTAATCGCCGCGCTGGAGGCTGCACTTTCCGCGAAAACATCCGCAGACGACGAGCGCCTCGCTGCTGCAGCTGCAGTGAATGTCATCCCGCTGGAGTGGACCGACCACCCGGCAGGCGGCAGGCAAGCAGTCGGCGCAGGACTAGGCCTGTACCGTGTGCGCCGCAACGGCGAGGACTGGTACCTCGGGCAGGACCACATGGGAAAAGGCGGGGAAGGCGCGGCCAACGCGCATTACGAGCGCTGCATTCTCTCCGCTATCACCACCACCTGACCCCCTCCCGCCGGAGCTGAGGACCGGCGGCAACTCGAAGGGCGGCGGCGCCGCTACCCAGCACAAACTTCCGCCGCCCATTTTTTTCCAAGGAGCACATCATGAGCAATTCGGGCATTGCCGCAGACCAACTTCGGGCCTTCATCGAGCGCATCGAGAGGCTGGAGGAAGAGAAGAAGACCATCGCGGATGACATCAAGGATGTCTACGCAGAGGCCAAGGGCAACGGCTTTGACGTGGCCATTCTGCGTAAGGTCATTGCCCTGCGCAAGAAGGCCGACCACCAGCGCGAGGAAGAGGAAGCCATCCTCGACCTGTACCTGCAAGCACTCGGCATGGCCTCAAGCAACTGACCAGGAGGCACACCCATGATCACCGCAATCACACAGGACATGATCAAGATCGCCGCCGAAGCGCAGGCGTGGGCCTCCGGCGTCAAGCTGAAGGCATTGCCGCCAGAGGAATACGCCGGCTACCTCAAGGCCGTGGAAGCAGGGCTCCGCGCTGCAGAAGAAACGGTTTGTGGCGCATTTTATGGCAAGCTCCCCCACAACAGGCCGAGCCCCTACGGCATGAGCGAAGAGCAGATGCTGCATGACGTGGCACTCAAACTGGATCGCTTCTGCACAAGAAACCCGGCAATTGTAAAGGACATCTGCGTGTCCCCTGTGTTCATGACAACTGTCGGCCGTGTCATCGAAAAGCTTCAGAGCGCCCGGCACGAAGTGAACGTGCTGCGCAGCATCGTCACCAAAGCCCCAGGCACCTAACCCGGAACACCCCATGAAGCCCGTCAAGATTCCCTACATCAGCTGGCGCGATGGCCGCCCCCGGTTCGAGCCGTCGAAGACCCTGCGCGCCGCTGGCCACAAGGGCCGGGACCTGCGCCACGAGGATGGCCGCTGGTACAGCGCGGGCGAGGCGCTGGACTGGTCCCACCGCTTTGCGCAAAGCCTGCGCCAGCAGCCGGGAAAACCCCGGCAAAAGGCATCCGGCGGGCAACCCTCCGCATCGCGGGGCACCGGCCCTGTAGTTCTCCAGTCCTCAACCTACCCGGTCTCGCGTCTGGTTGAGGACTGGCAGCGCAGCCCGGCATGGGCTGACAAGGCCGCCAAGACCCGCAGTGACTACGCCAGCAAGCTGAATGTCCTGTCCGAAGCCGCACCCGATATCTGGGGCGCCGAAGTGGACAGCCTCGAAGCCCCCATCATCTACGGCCTTTATGAAGAGCTGCGCGAAACGCGCGGCCTCTCCATGGCCGTGGGCATCGTGCGGGTGCTGTCCAGCGCCTGCAGCTGGGGGCTGTTGCGCGGCAAGTTCCGCCTCACCCGCACCAACCCCTGCGCCAATCTGCGCATGCGCACGCCGCCGCCCCGCGTCCGCTTCGCCAGCCGCATCGAGCTGGAAACGCAAGTTGCCGTGGCCGATGCCCTTGGCCTGCCGGAAATGGGCGACAGTTTCATTCTGGCCGTCTGGTCCGGCCAGCGTCAGGGCGACAGGCTGGCGCTGGAGCGGCGCGGCCGTGTCAATGGCCGGCTGATCCTGCGCCAGGGCAAGACCGGCGCCATCGTGTCGATTCCCGAAGCGCCTGAGTTGATGGCCCGGCTCGAAGCCGCCAGCCGCCGCCGCGAGGCCGCAGGCATCGTGCATGCCCGCGTCATTCTGTATGAGCGCACATGGCGCCCCTTCGGTCAGGATTATTACGGCCACCTCTATGCAGAGCTGCGCGCCGTCGCTGCCGCTGGCCTCTGGCAGGCAGAGGATGGCACATTCCTCATGCCGCCCCTCACAGAAAATGAAAAGCCCCTGCGCTACCTGCCGGTCAAGCGCCCGGAAGGCGCCATCCCCGCCACGGCGCGGCAGCTTGTCGCCGCCTGCCCCAGCCTCACCAGCTTCACCGAAAGCGACTTCCGCGACACGGCGGTCACGTGGATGGCGCTGGCAGGCGCCACCGTGCCGGAGATCTGCGCCGTCACCGGCCACAGCGTCCAGTCCGCCACCCGCGTGCTGAAGCACTACCTCGCCGCCCACCCGCAAATGGCCTCCAGCGCCATTGCCAAGATGGTCAGCTGGTACGATGAAGGAGGAGAAACGGAACTGGGGATCTGATCAGATCACTGTCCCAGCCCAGGCCGGTAAATCGCGCCGGTGTCCCGGTACTGAGAACCCGAGCGTGAACCCGATTGCCCATAAGGGTCATAATTGTAGGTGCGCGTTTCGCCGTTGGAATACCGCTCCTGATAACCACCGGAAAGATTCTGCCGTGTCTGGGAATTAAGCGTGCCGTTCCGGTACGTGTTGTATCCGCCACCAAGGTTCTGTTCAGTCTGGTATGTGTTGCCATAGCTGTCGGTATAGCAATTCGAGGTAGAGAACGTGCAGTCGGCAGAAGCAGCAGCAGGCAGCAGCAGCGCTGCCGCAAGGATAAGAATGCGCATGTTACACCCCCATTGACAAAATTTAAGAACACGCTCACCCTAACCGAACTCCACCAGATTGTGGAGTCCGGATTGACAGCCGGTAATATACAAGGCGCCCGACGCGCCACGGCTCCGTGAGCGCGTTTTCGTTTGGTCGGGCGTGATGGGAGGGCTTTGCCCTGCCGGGTCCTTGTAGCCGGTCTGTCAACCCGTCATTGCCCGGCCGCCCCTTTTGACAGGGGGGCGGTCTGGAGAACCAGCAAGGACCAGACCATGCACCAGCATCCGGCCGGCCCGATGGCCGCAGATCAGCACGCCGCTGAAATCCACGATCTTCTCAATCTCCTGCGCCAGCTGGCGGAAACCGCCCGCGATGACGAATGGGCCGCCATGCGCCCCTCAGTCGTCACCCTCACCTTCGTCATGCAGGATATGGCCGCTGCCGCCAGCGCCGCCTTGCGTCCGGCTCAGGTCACTTTCGCAGGAGCCGCAGCATGACAGACATTCAGAACTTCGCCTTTGACGAACATCTGGTGCGCATCATCCAGCGCGAAGGCGAGCCATGGTTCGTCGGCAAGGATGTCTGCAAGGCCCTCGACATCAAGAACCACAACGATGCCCTGAGCAGCCTTGATGATGACGAAAGGGGGGTCGCTACTACCGACCCCCTTTACCACAGCCCAGACAAGCGCAGCGGCGGATCACAGGAAATGGTCATCATTTCCGAAGCCGGGGTCTACCGGCTGGTGTTCCGCTCGCGCAAGGCCGAGGCCGAACAGTTCAAGCGCTGGCTGGCGCATGAGGTTCTGCCCGCCATCCGCCGCACCGGCACCTATTCCACCGCCGCTGCCGCCGCTACCACGCCGGATGCAGCCCACTGGCAGGTCACCGCGCTGGAACGCAGGCAGGCGCTGGACATGGTGCGCGAGGCACGGCTTCTCTATGGCCCGGCACGCGCCCGCGGGCTTTGGGAGCGCCTGCCCGCGCTGCCCCAGGTGCCAGCCGCGCCCCTGCCGCAGCACGCGGCAGAGGCCGAAGCCTGCCTTGCCCATCTGCTGGCATGGCGCACGGACAGCGGCGCCACCCTTGGCGAGCTGATCACCGCCGCCATGGAGCCCGTCACCGGCGCAGAAGAAACCTTGAAGGAATATGGTTTGCGGCTGATGGATGACGACGAGCACGGCGAAGGCCTCTGCATCGCCTCATCCTTCACCGGCATTGCGGAAGTGTTTCAGGGCACTATGTGGGCCAGAGGCCGCCACCGCGCCGCCCTGCGCACCTTGCCCGGCGCAATGCCATGGAAGGCCATGAAGTTCGCATGGGGCCACGCCAGCCTCTGCACCTTCATTCCCATGGCCACAATCACCTTCCAGTAATCCCGTCCGACCGTCCGACATAAGCAAATGTCGGACGGCGCCGGATGTTCCGGTTCGGTTCTTTTGTCGTCTGGCTAAGTCTTTGAAAAGATGGTGGGTGCACAAGGATTCGAACCTTGGACCGTCTGATTAAGAGTTATTCAGTTCGCACGTCTTTTCAATTACTTACGGCAAAAGCAAATCTTGATCGGACGATTATTCGTCGAAATCACCCGGCCAGATCGTACGTTCCGCCAGCACGCCATCAGCCCGCGCCACCACCATTTCCGGCGTCTCCTCCAGCACAGTGTTAAGCGCGGAAACGAACGGAGGGCCATAATAGGCGCAGACCCAGTTGCCGTAATAATCAGGCCTCAGGTATGTGAACGCGCTGCCTGGCTCGAAGTGCTCGGCGTAATAAGCGTTCACAAGAGCCTGATAGGCCAGGGCAGAGCTATGCTGGCTCTCGGGAAACAGCACCAGAAGATTTGCCATCACAGATACCTCTCTGCCATTAGATAGGCGGTCAGCTGCGCCGCCTGTTCGGTTGTCAACAGATCCGTCACGACCACGTGACGGACGCGGCCAAGCCAGTATTGAGTTGTGCCGTTGGGCAATGACCCGATGGCAAACTGTTCTGCGGTCACGGATTTTGCGTTGACCGCAGAAGCTGGCTCATTGCCGTCGATGCTGTAGAGCACCCGGTCAGACTCAGCCCGCAGCCACATCATATGGCGCGATGAAAAATCGACCGCATCATAGCGCAGGGAGGTGCCTGTGCCGCCATTGCCGACTGTGGTATTATAGCGGTTGACGCCGAAGGCCTCCTGCCGCCGCTGCCGCATGTCCGTGGCAAACGAACTGTTGCCAATCGCCGCGAAACACCGCAGCGCAGTGTCCGACACCGCAGGCGCGTCCTGCTGACAGACCCAGATCGGAAGAGCGTCGTGTAGGGAAAGAGTGTAGATCTCGGTGGTCGCC